>JGI24004J15324_10000590_pt1 | contig 14797 bp, 25 predicted proteins | sample LinPmetageLP32_FD_15324 | JGI IMG/M metagenome (IMG submission 15324)
CTAAACATTATATAATCTCCTCAGATAGTTTTTGAACCATTGTATACTTATTAGCAAGATCCTTTATGATCTTCATATTGTAATCTTCTCTTAAGGTTTCTCTTCTAATAGTTTCAGGAAGAGTTCTTAGTAAAAGTTGAATTTTAATTGAAGGTTTATTAGATTTAAGAATTAAAGCCTTAAGTGATGAGGTTGAGATTGGTTTTGACATATTTTCATTTTCCTTTATCATTTTAATAAGTATATTATATCATGTTTCTTCTCATTTGTAAACAAAAAAGTGAGCAGATTTCAAATTAAATGATGAACTTGTTAATTAATGAAATAGTTGCCTACGATTATATTCATCACGAGTTTCAATCAGCTTATCGATCCAGGAATCGCGTGTTTCTTTGTACATAACAGGATGAAAGTCATCTACATCCATAACAATACGAGTTTGCTGGATAGCCATACCAGTACGTTCTTCCCACATGACAGCGTAAGCTGCAAGCTGCATAAAATAATTACTAATATGAGCTTTTTTCTTAGGACGACGTGAAGTCTTCCAATCAACGATTGTAGGTACTCCATCCCATTCAACAACAGCATCACATGTGCCAGCTAGTTTTAGATGGTCAGAATATAATGGTACTTCTTGAGCATAGACTTTAGTTACATGTTTATCTAAGAGAGGACGTAGATTTTCTAGAGATTGTACTACGTGAGGTAAGAAATCTGCACGACATTCAGTATCATTTTGTAAATACTTTTCAATCAGTGAATGAACTTCAGTGCCACGCTTTGCAGCACGGCTACCGATACGATTAGCTTCTTCTTCACCAACACGTTTACGCCATTTGGCAATAGACTCTTCACTTAAGATAGAGAGTATAGTAGTAACACTAGGATAAGCATTACCGTCGAGGGTAAGGTAACGCCTGCCGTCAGGACTATCTGTCCGATCAAGTGTTTCGTATCCCATATCAATTTTTTCATGGATAAAGTCCATTGTTGTATTCCTTCTTTAATTATATAATATATTATTATACCATACTTTTCACAAAAAGTAAACAATTAAGTTCCTTTTTTATTCGGTGGTCCATTTTCATCAAGTTGTGATTTAATATCAAAATTAACTCCTTGACCTAAAGCAATAATGCATGCTTCTTCGAAACTAGTAAATTCTACAAAATACCAGTATTCAGTTTGAGTATTATAATAAATTATGTACGGTACAGCTGACAAAAAATTGCCTTGGCTGTTTTTGATGTTGCCAATCATTTGCATCAATGGCACCACATCTTCATCTTCTAGTAGATCCATCACTTCAGGCGGTGACGCGCACTGTATTGGCTTTTGTTTCCACTCTGGACCAGCAGAAGCAATCATTGCCCATAATACTATTGATAAGCCGAACATCCAACCGGCCAATTGTAAATCAAATTTTCTCATTTTAACCCCATCATTTCTTTTGTCATTATGTAATCACGAACAATTCCAGAACGAACAATATCGCCCCATCCAAACTGAACCATTGAGAAACTGCTCATTCTTTCTATAATGTTTAAGAATTTCATAAGACCATCTTTTTCTCCATCTGATTTAAAATCAGACTGAAGGTAATCTCCAGCAAATATAATTCTGCAATTTTCTCCGACTCGAGTCATAATAGAATCAAGTTCATGAAAGTTTAAGTTTTGCATTTCGTCAACAACAATGATAGCACGATCAAATGTTTTACCTCGTATGTATGATGTTGTTTCGAACTGTATCTGATGGCTATTTATCATTTTATTATAGGCTGCATTTCCTTCGAATAACTCATCACAAATCATTCTGTAAGGTGTTTCAAATACAGCTGTTTTTTCTTCTAATTTGCCGGGCAGATAACCTATCTCTCTAACAGATACAATAGATCTTACAATAATAATTTTATCGTACTCTGGTTCATTTAGCATTTCGTCAAGCGCGAGATATAACGCGACAAAAGTCTTACCTGTTCCGGCAGACCCTGCTAAAATTAAATTTTCGCCTTCATCCCACAATTTAAACACTTTATCTTGATTTTCTGTTTGCGGTTCTATTTGATAAAGATCGTTTGAAGATATTTTTACTTTACTCATGAGTTGTCAATCGTATTTCCAGGATATTTCTTTTTAAGCGATTTTAAATGGCTACGAAAATCTCCATCAGTTCTGCTCATAACACTACCATGAATAGTAATAAACTTATTTGGTTTAAACACACGCTGAAGATTTGTATCTTCAAGAATATTCTGTAGTTCGTCATATTTAACGTCTACATCGTATTCTTCATTTGTTTCTTTATTTAGAATTGTGTAGACTGGCATTTATTTCTTCCTCTAACTCTTCGATTCGACTTTGCAATGTACTTATAGTTGTATGAATATGCCCTGTGTCATGAGGTTGTATACGACTTTTTAATACCTCAATTTCATGTGTTAATATTTTATATTTTTCAAAAGGTGTTATTGTATTAGACATTATGAAACCATTCTGGTTGTTCACGTTTTGTCCAGTTCATTTTAAAACGTGATTGTTTAGTTTGATAGAAAAGACGGTATGATTGAACTGGATCGCCTTGAACCATGCATTCAGGATTTGCCTGCATTGCTAGCTTAAATGGAGTTAATCTACCTTGTGGAATATTGTCAGGTAGAGACCACAATGGTGATTTAAGAAAACTAGTTTTATGAATCTTTCCATACCTATATGTATATTCTTCGCATAGAGCATCGAAATGCTGCCAATGCCATTTGTAATTATCTGATGATTCCATCGTCCATACAGTACATGGATGACCGCGATGTACAGCTTTGTAGATCATTTGATCCATTTCTGGATCTTCAAGAAGACGATATTGCTTTTGCATAGTTTTGCCAGATTTTGATGGACCAATTTCCACTGTGCCATCGAGAAGACGATGTGCAGTAGACAGCATTTGAGCTGATTCGATAATCATTTTAACAACATGTTTGTCGCACTGCATTTGAGCAGCAACTGTTGGATCGTCGTGTAATATAAATAAATTCATAAATAAAAAAACCTCCTGTTTTATAATATAGTATAATTATACCATAAAACAAGAGGAATGTAAACAATTAAATGACTGCAGCTATCCTTTCTTCAATAAATAATTTCTTCTTCAAAAGTATTTTAACTCGATTTAAGTCTCCTCTTTTTTTGACTTTGTTTATGTACGTGTCTAAAGTAGAGATATCGTTTTTAAGTCTTTCGAGCTGTGATGCTGGCATAAAGTCGTCTCCGTGTTGACGAAATTAATCAGTTAGTAGTTTTGGAAAAGCCTCCTCAATTACTGGCCGAGTAATCCCGTTAGGTTTATCTTTATTAATCATATTAATGACGAGCGTAGCGTCCTCAGGGTGAATACCCTCTATCAAACCTAGGAATATACTTTCGCGTTTTACAGGAGTTAAGCGGTTAGATTCGCGTAGTCCTTTCACGAAGTATACAAAATTCTTATGTTCTTTGAGTAAATTAGTTGGAGCATCGTGGCTTTGGCATGGTGTATATGGTGGTTGTCCACCAGGAAGATTCCATTTAATATTTGAATCAAATGTTCCTCTTATAATATCTTTTAAAGCCCAGCTTTCATGCTTTTTTAAAAGCTCTACTTTTTTATCTTTAGTTCGAGCTTTTCTTACTAAGTCAATCACTTCAAATACGTTCAACATAAATCTATTTATCCTTTTAAATGTTTAGAGTGAATTTTACATCCTATAAATTCGTTATAATACATATCTGATAATAATACATTATTCTCGAATTGTAGTTTAGCTTCATAGTAAGACATTTCACCTTTTGTCTTACACAGCCTTAATATTTCTCTTTTGTAATTACTTTTCCCTTTGGACTCAACGAGAAATTGAACTTCTTTACTTGATCCATAATATTCTTGCCAGTCAGATTCGACTTTGGTGCGTATCTTTCGAGCTCTTTTACTATTTTTTGGTAATATCTTAGGCCGCCAAAAGTTCTTTTTACCGATATATTTTTTGTCAGTATCCAGTTCTGTGATGACATAGACAAATCCTTGGTAATCACTGGGAGTTTCGTTAAATAGTTGTTCATTGTATATCCACATGTAGATATATATTACTCATCTTCGTCCCACTCTAGAGGTTCTTCACGTTTAAAGACTTCAAGATTTTGTCCACCACAGAATGGACAATACGAAGGAATATCTTCAGAGCAAATAATTATTACTTCGTCGTCACATTCAAAACACTCAAGTTTGTACTTATTCATTAGCGATTCCTCTTAAGATTTCTTTTTTTCTTTCATCAGTAGCACTTAGCCATTCGCTGATTTCATCTAGAGTTCTATGACAGCCTATGCATTTATCATCTACTATCGTACAAATTTGAATACACGGTGATTCAACTTTCATTAAAAGTCTATTTCACATGCTCCGCCAGCACAAGCTGCTGCAGCTAAAGTATCAACATCAGTATATTTTTTTTCTGTTAATCCAGTATTCCACTCAATAGGTTTTAAGTTAGCTTGAATCTTATTCCACTTATGTAGTAAATAAGCGTCTTTTAAACAATGTTCAGCTTTCTTAACGCTACCTTTTAAGTAATTTTCAGAAAAGTTTTTAAATCTACGATTCCAATCTGCACGTGCTGAATTTTCATTACATTCTAATGATAGGTCTAAACCATAACCTTGAGCAGTTGAACAAGCATCCCACAAATTATTGTATACTTTTAATGCATCAACAACAAGACCTGATGCAAAGATTGCTGCTTCATCGTATTCTTTGACCATTTGTTTTGCATTAATAACTGCAGTGTTTGGAGCTTGATTGTAGTCTTTATCTCCACTCATTGACAAAAATGAAATACCTGAAAATGAGTATCTATTTTTAAATACGTATTTTTCTACTTCTGCCCAATCATCAACAATAATAGTATTTGATACATTGTGACGAATACCTTCATCTGCGCAAAGTTCTTCGTTTGTACCAGCAACAACCCAATGTTTCTGAGCTAATTTTATTTTTTCTAAATGAGTGACACCAAGTAACTCATCTTTCATTAATGAACCTTTATGTGGAATAATTGGAAACGACACTACAACATCAGTTCCAGCTGCAGACCAAACTGATTCTTCAACCATGTATGGATTTGATTTCATAATAGCTTGAGTAATCTCAGACTCTTTATTCATCTGCACATTTCTAATATAAGTCGGTGAATGTTCAGCATGTATTCCAGACGCTGTTTGAAGTAAAACTGACGCATTTCCTGAAGGCTTAACACATGTTGTTCTAGCAGCAGGATTGATTCCAATAATTTTAGCAACTTCTCTGTTGACTTCTTTTACAATTTTAGCTCCCTTTTCAAGGACTTTAGCGTTAAATAAAACTTCAGGTTGATTCATCCATCCAGTAATAGACACTCCAAGTAAAGCTTCTCTATCAAAAATCTTTTTTGATGTTTCACCTAAGAATTTAAAATCTGTATATCCAGCTTGTACTGTACCAAGAATCGCTCCAGCACGACAAGCTTTATAAAAGTCTTCTTCTGTCTTGCACATTCCACCATTAATTTCAGTAAGGTTACAACCTTGCCAACCTGACTTACCATTAATTTGTGGAAACATTCCAATTTCAACACATGGATTCGTTGTATGTTCAGTAGACTCTACAAACACAAAACCAGGTTCACCAAATGATTTAACAGACTCCATAAGTTTAGCGAATTCTTCTTTCTTTGCTTCGTCACGCACAATCACAGCTGAATTATTTGATCTACCACGTTGTGGATTATCAATAAACCAATTGCCTGTTTTTGCAGTCATCATTTCTTCGTCATCAGGCGAAAACAAACAAATCGTTGCTGAACGTCTTACACCACCAGATAATACTGCATCAGCAGCATGCATAGTAATATCATAAACATTGATTGGTTTAATTGCAACTGGTGCTTTTTGATCAATCACAATTGATTGTAGCATGTGTTCAATCTTATCTAATGATTTACGTAAACCTTCTGGNCCAGGAGCTTTAAATCCACCAGAAATCTTTGCGCCTTTTGGCCGAATTTGAGTGAGATCAAAGAATACTCTACGACCTTCAAATTCTGGATATTTGCCACCACCTACAAAATAAGATGACATTAGAATATCAATNGCTGAAGCCCAACCTTCAATTGAATCTTCTACAATATATCCTTTTGCTTGNTTATTTCTTGATGTAAGCTTTGGCAGTTTTTTAATGTGATGTTTTTGCACTGAGAATCCAGCNCCAGCNCCACATAATAAAATGTAAAANACTTCGCCAAAAAACTCTGGTCTATCTGCATAAGATGATGTGCAGTTATACATACGCATCTGGTGTTTTAATAATTGATCACCGCCAAATTGTAATGATCTTTGAGCAGCTAACACACGTTTTTCTCTATACGCTTGTCTTGCTTCATCAAGATACGGACCTAACTCATTACCTTTTGAGTTATAAGTTTCTGCATGCATATCAACAACACGATCGACAGCTTCATCCCAAGTTTCATATCTTTTTTCATTATCAATATAGCGAGAGTAACCTTCATAGAATTTAGTATCAGACAAAAATTGCCTAGTGTCAACATGCGATGTTGCCATTGATCTCTCCTTAATTTAATTTTGATTGTTAGTAGTATTATATATCATTTTACTGTCTTTGTAAACAAAATAATGAGCAAAATAAATATTTTTTTATGTAAAATATTTCTTAATCATTTCTAAACGATCATCAGCTTCAGCTAATTTATTTAATTCTGCAATCACAGCTTCTGTAACATCACTATGTTCACCGATTCCAGCTGGCATAGTTTGGTATACTTTAATATTTGCTAAGTGCACTGCTACTTCGCCTTCTGCTTGTTTTTTTGCTGCTTGTAAAATTGCTTCGCCAGCGCTTATTCCTGGATAATCCATTTAATCTCCTATTCCTATATCAATATTTGCGACACCTAATATTCGTGGTATGTCAGTTTTTTGTTTTATTCCATTTGCTACAATATGCTTTAAATATGACGGGAATATTATCATATCATCTTCTTTTACGTCTACATTATATTCTCCGAAGTATGAAGAATTATTTATATCACCTTTATCTAACAAATTGGCAATATCTTGAGTGGTACTTGAATATTGACCAATCACTAATGGATTTATAAATCTGGTTGGACTGTGATATCTCCAGTTATAACTTATATAATGACAACAACTGAATGCTGATTGCCAACCTCTCATCTTATAGAAATGGTCGTGTGCAGCCATATATTTTGTATTGACTGCAAAATTAACCATCTTCCAACGATATTTAAATGCATTTGCATTCTTCGATATGGAAGACATATAATCATTTATAACAGTTTCATATGACTTTGTCAAACTTTTAATTTCAGACGGAGCTTCATCCATTGCATAATAATAATGATGTAAATCAGAAGTATCATCCCAATTATTTTTAGTAGGATCTATCTCATAATTTTTAACTGCAGTGTCTATGATTGCTTTTTTATCATAAGACTTTGGATCAATCCTAGCTTTGTATATCATACTAGGAAACATACTATAAAATGTCATTTAGTGCTTTCCATATTTTTGGCGATATATCTTTAAATTTATTTTTATTTAACGTATCATACCATTTAATATAATCAATAACATTCTTTACTGGATAACCTTGTTGTTGATGAGCATTTAAAAGCGTTTCATGTCTTGTATACAGCTTCATGTCATTATAAAGAATATTCTGCTCTTGCCATAGTAGTTGTCTAATTTTTCTTGAAACTACTAAAGGTGATATGTATTTAGTCATAGCAGCAATTGAGATTTGTTTAATTGTAAACTGATCATAATTACTTAACCATTTTGACAAAGTGCCAAGATGTTCCATATTTACCAAAGTAATTGTAGTATTATTTCTTAATTCAATATTATTATTTTGTCTTGCATATTCATTCCATAAACCAACTACTTCTTCAATTTTTTTAAAAGATGTATTACTATTTCTTCCCCAATCATTAATTTCATTAATGCCATCAATCGAAGTTTGTGGAATGACACATTTAAATTTTTTAAATAAGTCTAAATATTTCTCAGGAAATATTGTAGCATTAGTAGTAAACTTTAATTTAATATTACTTACGTCTTTATTAGTAAACCACTCTAAAAATTTTAAAGAAGCTTTGCTATACATGGGCTCGCCGCCCATGAGTTTAATTGTATGAATTCGCGATATATCGCTATTTTCTAGTAAACGTATAATGTTATCATATATTAAAGGTGGACTATTATATTCTGAAATATATTTGCTTAAAAATTCTTTATTATCTTTATAAAGTTTATCCCATCGAGAACTGTATTGAGTACTACACATAACACAATTCATATTACAAACATTATCAAAACCAACTTCTAAATATTGAATAGTATTACCTGTTTGTTCAATTATTTCATTTAACACTTCCATTTCAGATTTTCTAGAACTAGAAACATCATTATAACATGAGATACAACCCTGTGGCCAAGTTTTACTTGGTGTAGGAATAATCTTTTGATAATAATCTAACATATCTTCAAAAGTCTCGAACATGTCTAATGGAGGTGAGAAACCTTTCCATCGACAGCATGGCCTTACTTCGCCTTCAGGCTTAACACAAATATATCCGTGTTTAGCAGAACAATTAAACATTTAATGCTTTCCATGTTTTTGGCGATATATCTTTAAATTTATTTTTATTTAACGTATCATACCATTTAATATAATCAATAATTTGTTTTATTGGATAATCTTTATTTTGTTTACCATTTAAAAATACTTCATATTTTCTATATAGATTCATATCATCATAAAGAGCATTCTGTTCTTTCCACAATTTTTGTCTAAATCTTTCTGAAGTTGCTAAAGGCGATATGTAATCAGTCGACGCAATTCCAATAGTTCTAAATGTAAACTGATCATAATTACTTAACCATTCTGATAAAGCACCAAGATGTTCTATATTTACTAAAGTAAGTGTAGTTGAGTTTCTTAACTCAATGTTATCATTTTGTTGTGCGTATTCATTCCATAAGCCAACTACTTCTTGAATTTTTTTAAAAGGTGTGTCGCTATTTCTTCCCCAATCATTTATTTCATTAATACCATCAATCGAAGTTTCTGGAATAACATGTTTAAATTTTTTAAATAAGTCTAAGTATTTATTAGGAAATACTGTAGCATTAGTGTTAAACAATAATTTAATATTACTTACGTCTTTGTCAGTAAACCATTTTAAAAATTTTAAAGAAGCTTTACTGTACATAGGTTCACCGCCCATAATTTTAATTGTATGAAGACGTGATATATCACTATTTTCTAGCAAGCGTATAACGTTATCGTATATTGAAGGTGGACTCCTATATTCGTGTTGACTGTATGAACTTAAAAATTCTTTATTGTTTCTAAAAAGCTTATCCCATCGAGAACTATATTGTTGATTGCACATAACACAGTTCATATTACAAATATTGTCGAAAGCAACTTCTAAAGTCTGGATAGTATTACCTGTTCGTTCAACCGCCTCATTTATATTATCCATCATACATTTTCTAGAGTTAGAAACATCACGATGACATGGATAACAACTTTGTGGCCAAGTTTTACTTGGTGTATGAATAATGTTTTGATAATAATCTAAAATGTTTTCGAAAGTGTCAAACGCATCTAATGGAGGTGCAACATCTTTCCATCGACAACATGGCAGTACTTTACCTTCGGGTTTAACACAAATATATCCATGTTTAGCTGAGCAATTAAATGTAATACCAGGAATCGCTGGTAAAGTCATTTATTTCTTAAGAATCCACAACACTGATTGCGAACCATCAACAGGATGTGTCAAAGGGATTGCAGCGTTATTTGGATCCCGTTCTTTTGGTTGATACACCCATTTATATCCAGCCTTTTCTTGTTGTTGTTTTATATGTAAAAATTCTGCATTATCATACAAAAAACTAGCAATCATGCTAGCAACTATTGCTTCTACCATTTTATACTCCTATTTCAATTCAATTTTAGCGTTAACTTTTCTGTGACTATTCCATGCTGCAAATCCACCAATTCTAAGAGCCCAATATGCTAAATTATTAAGGAAATGAAATCCGTTTTGTTCTATGTTGATGTCTCTAAAGATTTCATCAGCATGCTTTTGAGTAATCACACCAATTGTTTCTTTTTGACCAGATTTAAGTAATGTTTCATATTTGTATGCGTAATCATGTACAAGACCACCCATCAATAATACACCTGTTGGTGATAACCATGTATGTAGAAATTTAGGGATAGATGCACCGTCAAATTTAAATCCTGCTGGAATAATATATCCTTCACCATCAATTCTAAAAGCCCAATCATCGGCTACTTCCCAATGCCGAGTACCTACTAACCACATCCATATAGCACCCCAAAAACCTTTGCCGGCAGTCGGAATTGCAATCGGTCTTAATTGTGGCATTACATTATATTCAAATCCGATTAATTCTTTATCTTCGTCTACTCCAAAAAGATTAATAATAAATCCTATGATAATTAAAATTCCGACAGTAGTAAATTGCCACCATGTGACAAGTTGATCGATAATGAATTCCATTTATTTGGTCTCCTGTTGTTTATCTTTTGTCACTGCTTTTTCATAATATACTATGATTTCGTTTTGTTGATTAATAAATCTACGTAAGTCAGAAATATTAAGAGCTAAGTTTTCGTAGTCTTTCATAGACAAAGCAACAAAAGCTAAATCACCATATAGCTCAGTAAATTCTTTTTCGAATTCTTTAAAATTTTCTTTTGTGACTACAAAGACTCGTGTATCACTGAGATTTAGTGGTTTCGGTCGAGATACTGTTGGTATTTGTACCTTTTCCACTTTGGTTACTACTTTTATCTCCGGTTCCGGGCGAAAGCTGCTGCAACCACTGAGGACTAGGGCGATTCCCATCACCACCAGACTCTTCCATGAGACCACGCCACAAGTTTGCTGAAGCGCCATTCATCTTTCCTTCTAATTGTTTTGAATCTCGTAGTGCTTCCACTACCAGATTTAATTTACTTAATTTAGTTCTTAACTCATCACCATAAGCTTCTGCTTTTTGTAAAGATATTGTCAAGGTTTTATTTAATTGACCTATCTTAACCATATCTTGTTGTAAAGTTGCAACCGATTGTTCTGCAGTTTCAACTGCACTTTCAAGCTTTACATTATTTTCTCGTAATGTAGCAATAGTGGCTTGAGTAGTATCGTAATAATATTTTGCACCATATCCTATACCACCAAGAATAGCGATAACAAATATAAGTGCATAAATTCTAACCATTCGGGTACATTCTAAACACTTTGGCACGAGCTTTATCTAAATATTTTTTCTTATTCATCATAAAGTCTCTTGGATTTTTTGCAAGAGTTTTTGCATGTTTAATTATATCAGTAGGTTTAGTTGGTTTAAGAACTGAAGGAGAAGGAGCTTCGCTTTTGACTTTCTTCTTTTTTAAATTAGCTGGATGCAAAGGATGCTTTATGCCATAAGGAGATTCAGGATTTGGATCTGCTTTTTTTGGTCTACCTCTTAAATCATTAGGATCAACAATTGCTTCTTTTTGTACAATACCTTTATCTTCAATATATTTTTTAAATCTTGTAAGCATTACACTTTTATCTTTTTTACGTCTTTTGTCTAAAAACGGACTTGGTCCCATAGCTGTAGTTGCTGGGTTTGGAATACTTGCCGTTGTAGTATCTTCTTTTTTCACAGCTAATCTCCTTTTTGCTATGGCTTTTTGAGTCATTTGTTTTTCTTTATCATTTGCTTTTTGACGCTCTGCTGCGTCATCAGCTTTTTTATCTTTTATCTTATCAAGCCTTTTAATTCTTTCTTTTTGTTGACGAGTACTTAAAACACCTGCGTCTTCTTTCTGCATTTCTTTAGTTTTCTTTTTCATATCATTTATGTATTTTCTATAAACTGCAGCAGGTCCTTTTTTACCCATGACTCGAGCTCTTTGTTCCATTGCAATTGCAGCCTGGATTTTATGAGCATGTTTTTTACCTGAATTTTTAATTTTGTTTACTGAAGCTTCTGCGTCATCAACTGTTGCAAATTTTAATCCAAGGATTGTACCTTTTGGATTTTCATCAGTATAAAGATCGCTGTGTTTATCTGATCCAGCAGGTTGTCCTTTTTTACGAGGAATTCTTTTATCATCTTCAATTTTTAAAGTTTTCGGATAACCTTTTTGGCCAGGTTTTAATTTTGCTTTACCTGATGCACGTCTTTTTCTTATATTATCCCACAAACTTTCATGAATATCTGTGTTTGCGCTTTTACCAGATTGTTTAATTACTCTTAAAGGATTACCAATTAATGGTTCATATTTTTTCTGTGCAGCTTTAGCTTTCTTTTCAGAACTATAATAAGCAAATGTATATCGTGATTTTGGCGCGCTTGGTTGCACTAAAGCATGTGTGTAAGGTATTTGCTTTGAACCTTTTTGTCTACCTGCTATTCTCATTTGTATATCTCGCTAGTAGTTAGATATAGTTTTTGATTTGTTTTCATATGTGTTGCCTCATATATTTTTATTCCAAAAACATCACCAACTGATTCGCCATTATGTATTTTAATTTGATCTTTCGGTAATACTATTTCATCTAACGTGCGATTACATATTTTAGCTGATTTAATGCGATATACACCAGGGCTAACTGTTCCGTCTTCTAATATAAACCATTGATTGTTTTCAGCTAAGAAATCATCTGGTTTAAGTCCAACTTCTTCCATAATTTTAGCTAACTTTTTATCATCAAGATTAAATCGTTCTTTGATAAGAAATAAACCTGCAGCGAAAGAACCTAGGCCTGAACCAAGTCCTGGAATTTTACTGAGAAGCCTTTTAATATTAGCAGAAAGACGAATAAAAGGAGTGTACGAAGATTTACGTTCATCTGTATCAAGAGGTTGACTCTTAATTCTTTTACCTTTTTCATCGATTACGCCTTGCTTATAAGCATCCCAGTTTTTCCAGTCCATAACTAACATCCGAATAAATCGAAAGGTGTAGACCATATCTGCGCCGCGTTTTAAGATGCTCATATTTTTCTCAACCTATCTACTACTTCTGGATCCATTGCAAAACCTATAATTTTATCATCTTCAATATATTTTAAATAAATCAAAAATGGTTTTATAACTGGCCAATGTCGATCGTCTAACTTTAATTTTAAAATGTTAAATGCTGGCTCAATTCCAAAAGAGTTAAAAATTACTATTAAGTGATTTAATATTAATCTTTCTGCCAACTCTTCATGTTCAAGGTATCGATTCACCAACCTTTTAACATATTTAAAACGCTTTAAGTCCTCATGGAACTCTTCTATGTCTGAAAACATAGGTTTTGAATATGCCTTAGCAGCATACAATAAAACGTTGTCTTCAGTTAACTCATTAAATATCATCATAAAGATATATATTCAATTAGCCAAAGAGACTATATTTTTTAGACTTTTTCTTTTTTGGCTTTATGTCTTCAACAACTTCAATTTCTTCTTCTTCATATACAGGTTCAATTTCTGGAATAAACGGTTCTGCTAAAATTTGTACACCATTCCATTCGTCAAGTTGTTCCTGAGTAATACGTTGTGATTTCAAAAGCTCACCAGTCAATGGATGAACCCAACCTTTTGATGTCGGGATCGATCCAGATGGACCAGCAACTCCACTAATTCTTTTAATGGCCATTATATGCTCCTTACAATTTGTGCATATTTAAATCAGATTTTTTATAATCTGGATCATAATGCTTTTTTACGAATTTATGCATAGTATCAGTATCTTTATGTCCAAGATGTACAACTGGATTACCGCCGCCTGGTCCTTTCATAGTATGAACCTTTGCTTTAATACCATTTTTTTTAGCAGCAGACATGACTTTTTTTAGATGGTTATGGTCAACATCAAATTCATGAGTGTATTCTTGAACAACTGCGTACGCTTTAAGTAAAGAATTAAACTTTTCTTTAACAGTTTTATTTGCTTTATCATCTTTTGTAGCTGAAGGAATAATATTTTTATCGCCTTGTTTATTATCATTTCCACGCATTTTAGAAGGTTTAGTTGATTTTTCAGCAGCAGTGCTAGTTTCTTCGTGATCATCTTTTTTGATAGGATGTCCTGCCTTCATTTTCTTTGCACCGTGCTCGTCATCTTTTGGCATTGGTTCAGGCTTAGTTGCACCTTTGTAATGAGAAGCTTTATCACCTTCAAGCACAGACATTAACTTTTCTCTAAAAGTCATAGTACTCTCTTTCTGTGATGAAGATCCTGTTTTCATAGTTTGCATATTACCATGAGTCATATTTTTATCATAATGCTTTTTAAGAAATTTATGTATAGTTCCACCATCTGAATTATCATGATGATTTAAAGATACCTTTACTTTACCATCTTTGTTGACACCTGAATACGCTCCTTTAATTCCAGCAGATTTTGCTTTTTTTATAAATGAGTCATGTGAACCATGATCTTTATGATACAAATCTACAGTGTATTTGTGTGGTATTCCTGCAGCTTCTTTTATTTTACCACCGCCTAAATGATTGTCAACATACTTTCGTAATTTTTTAGGATCTGCATGAGATACAGTTACGTTATCTCCATCTGCACCTTTACTGTGTACCTTAACTTTCATACCAGCTCTTTCTGCGTGTTTATGTCCTGTAAAATAATCAGTGGTGTGCGTTGCTTCT
>JGI24004J15324_10000594_pt1 | contig 14748 bp, 7 predicted proteins | sample LinPmetageLP32_FD_15324 | JGI IMG/M metagenome (IMG submission 15324)
GCTATTAAAAAGGGAGGGTTTGATTTAATAGTAATTGATGAAGCTAACGCTTATAAGTCTACTAGCACATCAAGATGGAAAACTATATCTAAAATTCTTACACCTTCTATAAGACTATGGATGCTTACAGGTACTCCTGCCTCTCAATCTCCTATGGATGCATATGGAATAGCAAAATTAGTAGCACCTGAACGAGTGCCTAAATTTACTAATGCATGGAGAGATAAAGTTATGCACCAAATATCTAGATTTAAATGGCTACCTAGACCTGATTCTAAACATAAAGTGTTCGACGCTTTACAACCAGCAATTAGATTTGCCAAGGCTCAATGCTTAGATTTACCTGATGTTATGTATCAAACAAGAGAAATACCTTTAACTACTCAAGCCCTTTCTTACTATAGGGCTCTTAAAACTGAAATGCTTATTGAAACAGGTGGAGAATCAGTAACCGCTGTCAATGCGGCGGCTGGGCTTAATAAACTATTACAAATATCAGGTGGAGCAGTTTATACAGATACAAAAGAAGTAATTGAGTTTGATATTAAGCCACGATTAAATGCATTAATGGAAGCAGTAGAAGAAACAGAGCATAAAGTATTAGTGTTTGTACCATATAGACATACTATTACTTTAGTAGCTGACCATTTAACAAAGAATAATATAAGTAATGAGCTTATTCATGGAGATGTTAAAGCCACTGAAAGAGCTTCAATTATTAATAGATTCCAAACAGAGGACAACCCTAGAGTTTTAGTTGTTCAACCTCAGTCTGCATCACATGGAGTAACTCTAACTAGAGCCAATGTAGTTTTATTTTGGTCTCCTGTTATGAGTGTGGAGGTATATTTACAATGTATTGCTCGTATGGATAGAGTAGGACAGGTTAATAAAATGACAGTTGTTCATTTACAAGGGTCAGATGTAGAAAAAAGAATGTATAGAATGCTTCAGGGTAAGGTGGATTCCCACATAAAATTAGTTGATTTATATAGAGAGGAGTTAGAAAATGTCAGTTAAATTAGAAGAATTAGTCAAAGCGTATATTGCAATTCGTAATAAACGTGACGCTAATGCAAGAGAGTTCGATGCCAAAGATAAAGATTTAAAAGGCGAGCTTGCACAGTTGGAACAAGTTATGCTGAACTCGTGTAACGAAATAGAAGCTGATAGTATAAAAACTACCAGCGGAACAATCATAAAAACCATGAAAGAGAATTTTGTATGTGGTGATTGGGATAATTTTAAGGACTACGTTATGAACAATGACGCAATTGAATTATTACAACAACGCATACATCAGACTAATTTCAAGGAATTTTTAAGCAACCGAACCGATGAGGGATTACCTCCTGGTATTAGTACCATGAGAGAGTTTCAAATTGTAGTTCGCAAACCAAGTAAATAACTTAAGGAGATACAAACATGGCAACAACAGATAATACAATCACTACACCAAAAGGTATTGCACAATACCCTTGGTTATCTAAACCCGACACTAAATTTTCAGAAGAGGGTGAGTACAAAGTAAATGTAATACTTACTAAAGAAGAAGCATCACCACTAGTTGAAAAAATTAATGGTATATTTGCTGAAAACGTTAAAGAAGAAACTAAGAAAAACAAAGGTAAAGAAGTTAAAACTTCTAACCCTCCTTACATGGACGAGTTAGATGATGATGGAAAACCTACAGGTAATGTTATTCTTAAGTTTAAATCTAAAGCGGCTTATCCTCCAGCTATCTTTGATTCAAAAGGTACAGTAATGAAAGATAGTAATATATGGGGAGGCTCTGAAGTTAAAGTTAACGGTTATGTTGCACCCTATTTTACAAGTATGGTAGGTGCAGGTGTAGCTCTTAGACTTAGAGCTGTTCAAGTAATTCAGTATGTAGAAGGTTCTCAAGGTGCAGGACGATTTGGTTTTGAAGAAGAAGATGGTGGTTTTGTACAAGAAACTCCTGAAACTTTTGAAGAAGTTGTAGCATCACCAGAAGCACCTAAAGTAGAAGAACCTGTAGTAAGGAAAGACCCTACTGAGAGTGTGGATAAGTCTGACGATATATCAGGAATTATTGATAAATGGTCTACTAAAGATTAAGGGCAGACATGACTGATGAACTTAAGGATATAATCGAAGACAGTCACTCGCCTTTAGATTCAGATACTTTAGCGGTATCAGGGGAGTTAAATAAACCTCTTCATCGCATCTCTTTGAATGGAAACAAATTTAGAAAGATGTTAGGAAGTGAAGAGGTAGCCGTAGCTCCTGACCAGCATTTGAATGTTGTAATAATAAAAATGGCTCACACGCCGTCTAGAACTTATTATGATAAAGTATATCAGGAAGGTAAAATTTCAAGTCCTGTGTGCTGGTCTAATGATTCTCAAGTAGCAGACAAGGATGTGCCTATTGCTCAAGCAAAATCTTGTAACCAATGTAAAAATAGTGTACGAGGTTCAGGTGCTAATGGCATGGGCACGGCTTGTAAACTTTCATGGCGTATAGCAGTAGTTTTAGCTAAGGATATGAAAGGAGACATTATTCAATTAGTTCTGCCAGCAATGTCTTGTTTTGGTAAAGAGAAGCAAGGTAAATGGCCTTTTAGACCTTATATTCAGATGCTTGCAAATAATAGTGTTAGTGCAGGAAGAGTTATAACAAAATTACAGTTTGATGAAGAAGTTAATATACCCAAACTTTTGTTCTCTCCAGTAGCCGCTATTAAAGAATGTGATATGGAAGATTTACAACTCAAATCAAAAGACCGTACCGCAGCTAAGGCTATTACATTAAATGTAAAAACTCAGAATGAAGTAGACCCTAACCGGCCTACGGTGCAATTTGATGTATTTCTTGAAACACCAGCAGAACCTACTTCACAACAAATAGAAAGAGATGAAGAAGTTTCAGACATTATTAAACGATGGACAAATAAAAACGGGAGTTAAAATGGCACGACCTTATAGCGACAAATTTTTATTGGGCTTACAGTACGCCGACCAAAATAAGTTAGGCATACAACTAGCTCAACTATGTGTCAAGTCTAATCTACCTACGATGTATCTAAGTGATATATTTAAAGTAAGTAGACAGAGTGTACATAACTGGTTTCGAGGGAAACCTATCAGGAAAGCACACCAAAAACTAATTTTAGAATTTATGGTTTTGGTTGAACTTGATTTAAAAAACAATGTGCTACCAGCACACAACTTAGCTAACGCTCGGCAGTACGCTAGTGATTGGTCTTCAAGATGATAAATGAATTCTATAAAAAAGTTTTACCTACAGAGGGTGTCTATTGTATAGCTACAATTAAAGACAGGGTTAAACATTATTTTGTTGAATCCGTTGAAGAAATTGAACCAAAAATTGAAGAGCTTAAAAGTAAAGAAGACTCAAATATTTATATAGCTCTTGGTAGTTTTGATGGCTATAGTAGAAAGGCAGACAATGCTTTATATTTTAGGTCTTTATTTATTGATTTAGATGTAGGTGAGGAAAAAGACTACTCTACTAAAAAAGAAGCTGAACAAGCTTTAGATAAATTTATAGAAGAGAATCACTTCCCTGGCGCACTAAAATTAGACTCAGGTAGAGGTATTCATGCTTACTGGATAATGAACGATAATATTTCTATATCTCAGTATGTAGCATACTCTGAAAAACTTAGAGACTATTGTTTAGAAAAAGGGTTGCGTATTGATAGAGCAGTCATGGCTGACCCAGCAAGGATTATGAGATGTCCCAATACTTTAAACATGAAAGACACTCCTCCTACACTTACTAAACTTATCAGCCGGGAGATACCTACGTATGATATAGAAGACTTCAAAACATACTTAGGCGAAGTTAAAACAACTCTAGATGATATATTACTAGAGGCTAAAGGTCCTTTAACTGAGGACCAAAAAAGTATTCTAAAGCTAGATAATTTTCAGTCTAACTTTAAAACTATAGCTATTAAAAGTCTAAAAGATAAAGGGTGTGGACATATAAAGCGTATGATAACTACACCTAACGATATACCTGAGCCTTTATGGTATGCAGGATTATCAATAGCTCAACATTGTGATGATAGAAATACAGCTATACATAATTTATCTGAGGGGCATAAACACTATAATAAAGAGGTTACTGAGCGTAAAGCTAATCAGACTCAAGATAAACCTCAGTCATGTAAAGTATTTAATGAATTAGAAGCTGGGATTTGTGATAAGTGTGAACATCAAGGAAAAATAAAGAACCCATTAGCTTTAGGAAAAAGTTTTAAGTCTGCACCTCCTAGTCAAGAAGTTCAAGTGTTACCTAAAACTGGGTTAGTAAGTTTACCTAAAGATTTAGGTCCATTTAGATATGGTAAAAATGGAGGTATATATTTTCAGCCGCCTGTAGTATTTGACGAAGATGGAAATGCTCAGGCTAAAGACCCAATCTTAGTTTCAACCTATGATTTGTATCCTATCAAAAGAATCTACAGTGTGCATGATGGTGAATGTTTATTAATGAAGGTTCATTTACCTAATGACCCTGAACGAGAATTTATGTTACCCATGAAATACTTATATGCTTTAGACAAGTTTAGAGAGATAATAACTAGTGTGGGTATCATTTATAACCCTTCTAACCATCAAGGAAAATTTTTAATGCAATACATATATGAATGGGGGCAATACCTTATTGCAAGAGATAAAGCAGAAATCATGCGTATGCAAATGGGTTGGACGGCTGATAAAGAAGCTTTTGTAATTGGTGATAAAGAAATAACTAAGAAAGGTGAGATTTTAAGTAGTCCTACCTCTCCTTTATGTAGGGGTATAGCTACCCATTTATCTCCTGAGGGCTCTTATGAAGCTTGGCAAGAAGCCGCTAATACACTTAATTCACCTAGTTTAGAGCTTCATGCCTTTACAATGCTATCTGGGTTTGGTTCTACTCTTATGGATTTAACTTCTACAAGTGGAGTAGCTATATCTTTAACAGGCACATCTGGTGCAGGTAAAACTGGAGCTTTATTTTCTGCTTTAAGTATATGGGGTAACCCTAAAGACTTATCTGTATTAGAGGGCAACTCTACAGAAAATGCTTTAACAGGAAGGTATTTAGCTTTACACAATCTCCCTCTAGGACTTGATGAAGTAGGTAATATACACGGTAGAGATTTGTCAAGGCTTATACATAAAATATCTCAAGGTAAAGCTAAGATGCGTATGCAAGCTTCAGTTAATGCAGAACGAGAACATGAGCTATCTGCATCTTTAATAGCTATCTTTACCTCCAATCATTCTCTTTATGACAAACTAAGCACTATAAAAAAAGACCCTAACGGAGAGGTTGCTCGTTTAATAGAATTTAATATGCACAAGCCTGCGTTGTTTGAGGAAGTGCCTGGAATATCAGCTAAAATATTTGATACATTTAGATTAAATTATGGTCACGCTGGTAGTAAATTTATACAACATTTATATACTAAATCTCGTTCAGAAGTAAATGACTTGATAGCTAAATGGATAGCTAAATTTAAAGAAGATTTTGGAGACGATAGTGTATATAGATTCTATGAAAATATTATAGCCTCTACTTTCACAGCCGCTGAGATTGCTATAGAAGCTAAAATAGTTACTTTAGATATAGATAGAATTTATAAATATGCAGTGAGAGAGATGATAAACATTAGAGATAATGTTATTAGAATTAATAGTGTAGATTATGAAAGTGTATTGGGTGAGTATATTAATGAACATCAGACAGGCATACTTGCTATGGACAATCATAAGGTAACTATGGAGCCTAGAAGTAATTTAGTAATTAGAGCCGATATTGATATGTCAAAAATTTATATAGAGAAGAAGCACTTCAGGGTTTATCTTACAGAAAATGGAGTTAGTCTTCGTGAATTTACATTCAATATGAAAGAAAAGGGATACACAATAGCTGATAAGAAGTTAAGAATGGGTACAGGGTGGAAGCCAGCCACAGGATTTAGTCCTATCACTGCTATAGAAATAGACACCACTAAGTTTTTAGATGACTTATTAAAGGAGCAAAAGTCTGAATCTGCATGATGAGTTAGAGTGGGTGTTTCCTTTTGAGAATATGGGTAGGGGTGAGAGCTTTTTTATTCCTACTACTAAACCTTCTCCTATCCTACATGCAATAGAATCAGGGGCTAAGCGTGCTAACATTAAGGTAAAAGTTTTTATTACAGTTAAAGATAAATGCTTAGGTGTAAGAGCTTGGCGACTTACTTAATCAACGGCATCAATACTTTTTTGACTTCTAGTTGTATACCAAGAGCCATCTAAATCTAATGCTCCTGATTCGTCTTGGTATCTCATTAGATTTATTGATTCCCTCATTAATGCATTAATTTGAAGTTTAATATTTAATATATTATTTTTTTGTTCTTGAGGGTCTAAACGGTCACCATATACATCTTTTCCTAATTGATATTCTTTTTGAATTTTATATAACTCTTTAAGTTTATTATTATTAAAATCAAAGAGGCTTATTACTCTTAAAGTATCAGAATTATCGTACTCCCATTGTTTATAATCACTATAACTTTTATCAAGTTCTCTTGCTGCTTGTTGAGTTTTAAGTTTTAATATTTTTTTAGAGACTATATTATAACGGTTCATATCAGGCATAGTACGTGTAGCAATAAATTGTTTAAATACTAAAGTTTTTTTCCTCGCAGATTCTAAGTCTGTAATATCTCCTCTATCTCCAAGAGCAACTATTATTTTCATAAATCCATCTAAATAAGATTCAGCATAAAATTTTAATTTATTAGGGTCTATATCTATTTTTCTATCACTAAGCCTTCCAAGAAATTCAGCAAAATCTTTATAGATATCATCTGTTGACCCTTTACCACCATAGGCTCCACCTACTTTTGTAATTCTATCTCTTGTAATATCATAACCAAATGAATTAGTATTAGCAGTTAATTCAACAAGAGGCTTAACAACACTAGGAGCAATAGAATCTACGAAAAAGAATACTGGGTCATCAGTTAATTTTGACCGAGAAATTGGTAATGGTAAAAAATTATCCATAGCAATAGCAGTTAGATTAGAAAATAAACTCATAAATTTAAAATCAGAGGGGAAAGTATCTGTATTATTACTATTAAAATGAGTGTCCACAAAAGCCGTTATTTGTACTCCCATAGCAGGCCAACCCATATTACCAAAACCCCAATGCATATTTATAATGTTTTTATTTCTATCAATACCTAATTTATCTTTTACTTCAATAGGCATCCAATCTAATGGTAATCTTACATTTCTAATCCATCTTTCCATATCATCTGTTCTGTTTCTATTTCTATTGTCATCATCATCATCTCCTGTACTCGCTAAAGCTGACCATAATAATGCCCCTAATCCTAACCCACCAAACACTACCCCTAAAGCAGATATTTTTTCTTGTTTAAATTTAGCTAATAATTTTTCTTTTACTTCAGAATTATTTATAAAGTCTGGGTTTTGACTATTAAGAAACTCAGTTTCACTTTGAAAAGCGGGAGCAATAGCTTTTAAATTAACAACAGCACTTGTCATAGAGGGTTTAAAAAACATAAAGTATGCTGCATAATAAGCACTATCTTCTCCTGATGTTTCAAAATTAGCATAGTTTTTAACTTCAGCGGCTGCGGTTATATCAGCGCCATCCATAGCATCTTTATATTCTTTAGTTCCTTCTTTAGGATTACCCACTCTTTCTAGAGCTTTTTTTTGATATTCTGGAGCGATAGCAGTAAAAGCAGAGGCTCTAACTGCAATTTCTCCCGTACCTATAACAGCATCAAAAAATCCAGTAAGTATTTGTGTATTAAGTAAAGAGTCTCTATTTTTTGTGCCTTTTTCAATTATTTCATATCCAGTAGAAGTAGAAACAGCTCTTATATAAGATATCTGACCACCTTCATCTAAGTATTTTGCAAGATTATATTCATAACTTCCTCTTTTTTTCTGTAATCCTCTTTGTATTAACTCATCTCCTCTACCTCTGTTCATTGCTGATACATAACGCCATGTAGTTATTACTCTACCTCTAAATATTTGTCCTAAAAGTTGACCCATGTAAGGTATTAATGCTTTAGGGTGTTTAATTAATAATAAAGGAATGTTAGTAACTGCATCACGTTGAACATTGGTGGCTGCAAAAGGTAAACTAAATCTAGTATGTCCTTGACCTATTCCAGAAGTAAGTTTACTCGTCCATTGTACTAATTTAGGTATATCATTAATTACTCCTTTAAGGGGAGCTATAAATTTTCTATCGGTAATTTCTATAACATCTATTTTTCCATCTAACCTAAAATTTAATATAATATTTTTTTTGCCTGTTTCTTTATCTATACTATCGGATAATTTATTAATTTTATATCTGTCATCATATGATAATGTTTCTTTTAATTTTAAAAAGGGAGCTATTTTTTTAGAAACTATTTTTCCATTTATATCAGTATCAAATGTTTGTCTTGCAGCATTAGCTATAGCTTGAGTATAAGGTCTATAACCACTTGTCATAGCCGATTTTATAGCGTCTGCAGTTAACTGAGCTATTACATCTGTTGTTAACTCTTGTTGCCCTCCTGCAAAAGTAGATTCTAGAGTATTTAAACTTTTACTTGTAACTTCCTCTTGGGTATTCATATACCTTTCATCTCTTACTTTATGTGAATTTTTATCTTTTCTTTTGAGAGGTTTATAATATTTAAAACGCATAAATCGTATTATATTATCTCCTTGAGGTGGTAAATATCCATTAGTTCTATTAACGTTTTTTGTAGCGTCTGCTACTAAAGATATGTGGTCGGCTAAGGTCATAAAGGCATCTATTATTTCTTGTGAATAAGCTTCTCCATTAGCTTGTTTAGTTGCTAATTGTTCAGAGCTCATTTTAGATAAATTTTTATCGTAGTTTATACCTAATTTTTCTAAAATTTCTTTAGCTCTTTGTTGAGAAGATATTTTTTCAGAAGCTCCTAATGTACCAGAAGAATATAACATAGAGTCTCTACTATACACATCAGCATATACAGTTTTAGGCGCTTCACTTTTTATTTTTCTTTCAGTTGAAGTCCAGTTAGGGTCAACACCTTTATTTAACATTCCTACAGCTATTCTTCTTTGTTGTTCTACAAAAGAATTAAGAACATCTCTTAATTTATCTACCTCGTTGGTAGACGCTTGACCTTTAGCTATAGCTTCTTCTGCAACAGACATTCTATCTAATATTTTTTCTCTAAATTCAAAAGGAGTTACTGTAATAGAAACTATTTTTCCAGTTTCATCTTTCCATCTTGGTATTGTAAATTTATCTTGTTCATTATTTGATAATGACATATTTACATCAAACAACCATTCAGCTCTTGACCATTCTCCTAAAGCTTCATAATTAAGATTTACAAACGCAGATAACTCTGATAAGTCTGAGTTCTTTTTTAATTTTGTAGAGTATCCAGTAATTAATTTTAAATGAGATAGAGCTTTATTCATATTATGGATAAAAGGATTTAGATTTTTTTCTGCTTCTAGTTTAGCTTTACCTTGAATAAGAGTGTGTTGAGATGCAAGATTATTAAAATCTTCTCCATTATTTGATTGCATATTATCTTTAAATAAACCTGAAGCTTTTAATTGTTCTTCCCAAGTTAATAAACGGACAGAAGTATTTTGTATTTTTTCAACAAGCCTATTTAATTTATCTCGCAACGATAAGTTTCTAAATTTATTATTATCTCGATACTTTTCTATTTCTTTATTTAAAATATCATCTTCTTTTTTAAGAAAATCTTTTTGTAATTTTTTATTACCTTTATTAACCCAATTATTACCATAATTAGATACACTGCTTGACTGTATTGTATCAGCAACCTCACTAAAACTAGGGTCAACTAATATTTTTATAGAATTTCTTATTGTGTTTTGAACAATATTATTAGCGCCCCTTCTTCTTAATCCTAAAGCAGTCATAGCTTGTAAAAAAAAGTCAGATATTATATTTTTCCATGACGCTCCAGATTCGTTTCTTTCCGCATAAAGTTGTGAATTTCTAATAGACGTTGTACCATTAATTTGTTCATCAAGGTATACTTGAAATTCATCCTCACTTTTATCTGCTAAATCTTGAGGTCCTTTATTTTTATCTTTAATTCTTTTATTTTGAAATCTTTTTAATTGAACATCTCTTTCTTTTGTTTTTTGTTCTCGTTGAATTTCTGCCGCTGTCTCTGCAATAGCTATAGCTAATTTAGGACTTTCAAACATTATAGCTACAAATTCTTTTATACTTTTTAAAGGTTCTTTAAATATAGCTTTAGGTTTTAATAATGCTAATTGTCTAAATCCTTTATATTGAGTTTGAAGATTTGCTATTCCATCTAACATATCTGTATATTTACCATCTACATTTAATTTTTCTAATCTTTTAATATTTTTAGGCTCTAATATTCTGTCTAATAAAGAGTGAACAACTTCATGTATTACTACTTCTCCTGTAGATTGAACATTTGTAACTCTAATTAAATCAAAATTTATAGATATTGTATTATTTTTAGGATTATATTCGCCCCTGTTTTTTAACTTAGAATTATTTTTTACTTTAATTCCTGAAAATATTCTTGCTAAATCATTTTCTTTTAAAAGATTTGTAAATAAATTAGCTATTTCATTTTGTTGAAAATCGTTTTGACCAAAAGCATATGTAGTAGCTGATACTGGGGCTGTTATATCTGCTTTATCTTTAAGAACTTTTAATACATTATCTAAAGTAGTTCCTTCTAATCCAATTTCATCTTTAAGTCTTTGTATTAAACGAGCTTCTTCTACAGTTAACTCTTGATTAGCAGAGTCAGATATTATTTCTGTAGTTTTAGTATTAAGAGCATCATCTATTGATTTATTTATATCTGTTGGTATTGAAGTATCTTCTACAGTTTCTTCTTCTACCGCACTTACATCTTCTACTTCTTTATCTAATTTTGTATCTTCAATTATTTCTGTTTCAAAGTTTTCATCTACTATATCTCTAATTTTATATTTGCCTTTTTGGTCTTTTTTAGCAGAACCAGCAGCATCGTAAGCAACAAATATTCTTCCATCTACACGAGGACGGTCTTCATCTTTATTATCATTTAAATCTTTTAAACGTTTATCTCTAGCTTCAGCAGTATTAAATTCTCCAACAAAATTTTCTTTATCAAATCTAAGAATACCTGCAGCGGAAGGAGGGTTGGCTATTATATTATCAACTTCTTTATTATATTGGTCTAATAATCCTTCATTTTTCAAAGCTTTTCTAAAATTTTTATAATTATCTTGAGAAAAAGTTTCACGGTTTATTTTTTCTATAACACTTTTATCTTCAATAAATTCTTGAGGTTTTTCATATGAAAAGTAAGTAACATTTTTTATTGTCTTATCCTTATTTTTATTTACAGTCCTACCTTTTAGTTTTTCATTATTAGCTGCTATTGCAGCTTCACTAGCAGTTAAATCTTTAGCGTCTTTATTTTTCTTTTTATGTACATTATTTACTCTTTGATATTCTTTTTCTAACTTTTTTTCTGCAGCAACTTTATATTTCTTTAATCTCTCATCACGTTTTGATTTTGTATATTTTAAGTATTCCTTAGCTACAACTTCTCTTATAGCTACATTTAAAACTTTTCTTTCTTGTTGTAAAGGTTTTAAACCTTCAGCCATTGCGTTATTAATGGAAGGTATAGTACCTTCAAAATCTTTTATAAGTTGTTTTTTATTACCTTTTCTTTTTTTCCATACTTCTTTATTTTGTTTTTGTTCATCTTCCCATTTTTTATATTCTCTTTTGTATTGGTTTGGGTTTAATCCTGTATCACTTATTGTAGTTTCGTCAGTAGTAGCAATCTCTAATATTTCAGGATTATCGGTAAGAACTTTTGTTATAGCAGGATTTCTTAAAGAACTTTCAGTATCTGTTTTGTTAATAAATTCTAATGTAGAGCTGCTGTCGACCTTTGCTGCATTAGGTCCTCCAGAAGTATCTGTAGTCCTATCCACTGTGTTTCGTTTAGATTTTTTAACTGTCTCGGTATCGGTGTCTGCACTGTCGAGTTCTCCAAAAACCACATTGCCAACTCTATTTCCTTCAGTGTCAATTCGTTCATTAATTCCGGAGCCGGTAAATTCTTCAGGTATGTTAGATTGTTCATATCGTTCTTTCTCCTGTTCAAGTGTTAAAGTATCTTCATCTGCAGAGACACCACCTTCACGTTTTTCAAATTTATATATTTGTTTTCCATCTTTATCAATAGCCGGTATTATTTCATATCCAAAGACACCACCTTCACGTTTTTTAAGTTTATATATTTGTTTTCCATCTTTATCAATAGCCGGTATTATTTCAAATATTTCATTAAGGTCGCCTTTATATTTTGAATTTTTATTAGCTTGGTTTAAAAACTTTTCTGCAGCTTCTTTAGCGGTTGAATTTTTAGTAGCTTTAAATTGTTTATCTAAAAATACTTTTTCTAAAGCTTTAATATTACTTATATTTTTTATAACATCAGCATCATCAGTGTATTCCAATGATTCAGGAATAGCTTCAAACATATCTATTTGTGGGTCTTTCTCTTTTTTAATTTCAATATCTTCTTCAACTGGAGTTTTTATATCAGTAAAAATTGATTCTTGACTTGTATCATATTCAGTATTATTTTGAGGTGGTAATTTAGGAGTAACTTCACTATATCTTGAATCACCAGCTAATAAACTTATACCGCCACCCATTGTAAATCCTAGTAAAAATCCACTAGCTCCTGCTTCCGCAACTCCCTCCATAGCGGGTTTACCTAAAGCAATGTTTTGAGCCATTTGTTCTTGCATTGACTGAGGTAACTCCTCAGCAGTAGATTCTATTATTGCCCCTTTAAATGCATCCGTAGCTTTTCTTTTTAAATAATCTAAATTACTTACATCTAATGCTGCGTCTTTACTTAATTTTCTAGGTATACCTGCAGCCATAACAGTATCAAAATCTAAAGCGTCAAAATATTTATTTAATTTACCACCAAAGGCACCAAACCCACTAGTAGCAATACCACTTAAACCCGCAATACCTGCTTGTTTTGCACTTAATATGCCGTCTTCTGTTTGTGCTCTAATGCCTTCTGCTGTTAAACCTTCGGAAACAAGTCCTTCACCTACAGCACCTGCTGCTATAGGACTTGTTAATTTTTTATATTTTAATAAACTTTGAGCAATTTTACCACCGGTAAGGGTAGCAGGAAGAGACTCTGTTAATGTATTAAATAATAATGAGGGGTTTTCTAGCATAGTACCAATAGTGGTTTTAGCTGTATCTACAAAACCTTCGGCTTTAGCTATTTCTTTTTGAGCAGCGACTTGTTTATCTTTTAGTTCTTGAGATTTAAAACTATCTAAAGTTTCACCTAAGTCTTGAAAAGCATCAGGTAATTGTTCTTCAAGTCGGTCAAATCCTCTACCTAAAGAATATGGGCTCCCTACAAAAGCTCCTGCAGTATCTACTACACCAGAAACAATATCAGGAAGTTGTGTAACGCCTTTAGTAAATCCTAAAAGAGGGTCAGCTACATATTTTTGTATAAAAGGAGTATCGTATTCTTTTTCTTCAGTAACTTCTTTTTCTAAAGGGAAACCAAAGTCATCAACTGATTGAGTTTTTTCTTCAGTAGCTTTTTTAGTAATTATAGGGAAACCAAAGTCATCAACTGATTGAGTTTTTTCTTCAGTAGCTTTTTCAGTAATTATAGGGAAACCAAAGTCATCTATAGCCATAAGAGTCCTTTGTTATTGTTTATCTGGTGTAGTATTTATTATACCGCTAGGTGTTCTATAGGTAGTGTTTGGAGGTAAATTATTAACATCTTCTTTAGTAGATACATTTACCACATCTTTGTCTATTACCTCACCTTCTACACCTCGTTGTTGAAACAATCTATCTATTTGTTTAATATGCATATCATTGGCAGCTCCTGTAGGAAGACCAAAGTCATTATAATAAGAAGTTATTTCATCTCTAAATCTTTTTATTTCAATTATATCGCTATTTTTAAGTTTTTGTTTTGGGTCTGTTAATTTTGCCATTGTTGTTTTAAAAGNNTCATCTTTTTCAAATAATCTATTTTTTGCTTGAGTTATAAATGNTTGAGCATCATTTTCTCGTTTTTGTTGTGCAGCCATTGCCANTTGCNTACCTGCAATTTTAGCACGGTCAGTTTTACCTANTTCACCTTCTTTAAATANTCTTTCTTTTTGGTCTAAAGTTGCAAATAATTGTTTTTCTTTTGCTTTAAATTGTTTAGAACTTTCACCAAATTTTGTTGCAACTATTTTTAAATCTGATTTTTGTTTATTAAGTTGTGTATCTAACATTCTAGCTTTATCTCTAAGAGTGTCAGCTTTATCTCCACGTTTAATAAACTCATTTGTTAATCCTGTACCTACTTCGCCTATAGCTTGTAACTCTCGTCCAGCAGGTTTGTCACTAGACATTAAACCTAGTCCGGCACGTAACATAAGCTCATCTGTACTCATCATAGCTTTGTCCGCTCTTTTATTTAAGTCATCTCTAAATTCTTTAGTTGTTGCTTGCTGGTCAGCAAATGCACTGCCTTCGCCTGTTAATTGTTCTGTAAAACTTTTTTCATCTAATAATTCTGGACGACCATCTGGACCATATACTTGTTCCATTAAACTTTCTTCTGTTATT
>JGI24004J15324_10000596_pt1 | contig 14665 bp, 15 predicted proteins | sample LinPmetageLP32_FD_15324 | JGI IMG/M metagenome (IMG submission 15324)
TAATAAAATTCTGAAACAGCATCAGATGGGAGATATATCTTTGGATCAAGCCAAGAAGGCAATCTCTGACACGGCTGAAAACATGGCGTCCAAACTTGCCCAGAGCATGACCGACCCTGATAAGATTGTTAAGCAAGCCAACAAAGAGCTCCGCACCGTTCTTGAGAAGGAGTTCGACACCATCAACAAAGTCCTTGAGAGCACGACATCTGGATCTCAAGGATTAGCTACTGAGTTTCAGAGAGGGTTAGAGCTTGCTACCAAGCTGTTTACCTTCCGATCTGGGCAGATGTACAAACAGGCAGATGAACTGTTGAGCGGAGAAAAGATCAGCCTCAGACCTCTTCAAGAAAGGCTCGGAGCCCTTCAGGGGAATGTTTTAGCGGGTGGAGATCAGCTTCAATCTGGAATCTTCAAATACATAATGGAGAATCCAGAGATGTCCATTAGTCAAATCCCTGCACTACGCTCTGCGCTACGTGCAACAGAAGCGCACCCTGAACTTCTAGGCACAACAGCAGGCAGAAATATAAAAGAGTTTTTGGACATTTTGAACGGGTCTATACGCAAGAAAGAAGTTGACCTTGCTCAAGAACTTGCTTTCAGAGCAGGTCCAAGAGGTGCGAAAGGTCAGTTTCAAGCTGCAAGGAGTCCGTCCGAGATAGCCAACTTGAGAGACGGTTTGGATAATCTGGCGAGTGCTAACAAGCATTACGAAGAAGGCGCTGAGATAATCAACTCAGGCATGATCCAGCAGATGAACCAGCTTATCAAAGACAAGAACATAGTCGATATAAAGGGTCTGGTCGATTTAGCCGTTAGGCCGAATCAACCGAATCTGCTTAAATTTGTTTTAGACACCGTTACCCCTGAGTCAGCAGAGGTGAACGCAATCATCGAGGTTGGCAAAGCGAACCCTGGATTCTTTAGAGGGCTACAGGAACAGATACTTTCTGGAGACATCAAGGGTGTAAATGAAGCCTTGGAAGGTGTGGGTCTCGGAGCATCTTCTCTTGAGAAGGCTGGGATCAAGGCAGACAAGGCCATGCTGACAGTTCCAGATGTCTTTACGCGGCTACCTAAGAACGATCCCACGCGGTTACGTTTACAGAATGACTTTGCAGAAACACTCAAGCTTTATGACGAAATGTCTGTTGCGGCGTCAGCTCCGTCTAATTTCAGAGAGGGTTTCAGAAGTCTTTTAGCCAAGAACTGGATGGACGATGCAAAAAAGTTTAACCAATCAGACGAAGGAATAAACTATAAAGCTCTTGTCTCTTCTTTTGATTCATTGGGAACAAAAGTTCAAAACGAATTGTTTGGCAAACAGGCTGGTGAATTTCGTAGAGTTATGAACGACTTTAAACTTGTAGGTCGAACCAGTGCAAAAGAACTCGATGAGTTTATGGGAACGATAGGAAATCAGGATGCACGGTCCATTGTCGATGCTTTTAAAGGCAGTGTTCGACAAGCCGAAGCTGAAGGTCAAGATGCTTTTCTTCGAGCCATGCGCGGTAGCCCTGTCGATGTGGACAAGCTTGTTTTTAATGTTCTAAAAAACCCTAAAAATTATGACACTCTACGGGCAAGAGTAGGCGACGATATGCTCGACGCTCCCGGAGGATTCAAGGACCTAGTCCTTGAGCGAATTGTCTCATCAGGGTTCCCAACGGGAGCCGTAACGTCTGACGTAGTTCAGTCAGGATCCTTCGGCCAGGCTTGGAAGAAGACCATGAAGGAGATGAACAAAAACGGCGCTCTGAACAAAATTCTAGGGGATGACGCAGTGTCAGACCTTATGAAGATATCAAAGGCTGGAGAAGACATATCGGACTCGGTTATGAAGGGAAAGACAGGTCTGGCGGCGGCTGGTTATGCAGCAGCGTTTGGTACGTCCCTACTTATGAATCCGATTGGAACACTAGGTGGCGCGGCCAGTATTCTAGTATTGTCTAGGGCTCTCCGTTCCAAGCCCATAATGAAAGTCTTGGCGTCTCCGAGACTAAGAGCATACGAAGCAGAACGTGCTATGAGGATGGGAGCGGAACTAGGACCACGGAACATTGCTGCCGAAAAGGCTTGGGAATCCGCACGGCGTTCTCTTAGAACTATATTGGTTGACGCTGGTTATTACGCGACAGGGCAAGGTGCGAGCGCCGTAGAACGTGAGTTTGGAAACTTGACGCAACAGCCCCAAGCGTCACAGCAAGAACAGCAACAGCCACCTAGACCTCAAGCAGAGCCACAGGTTTCTGTTCCACAACGCCGACCACAACAACAGGCAACGCAACAGGCATCACCCACACCACAGATACCGTCTGGCGTGACAAAACCTTCGCCTTTGCTGCAAGAAGAAATTAACAAGTTGTATGGAATGACGCCATGATGCTCTCGGATCACTTCTCGTTGGCTGAGTTTACAAAGTCTCAGACCGCAATTCGCAAGGGCATCAAGAATGACCCCAATGATGCGGCGATTGAAAACATACGCTTGCTCTGCGAGAACATCCTCGAGCCCGTGCGTGAGCATTATGACATACCGTTCACGCTCAATAGTGGATTTCGCTGCCTAGCTCTGAACGAGGCTGTTGGATCGTCATCCAGATCCCAGCATGTCACGGGTCAGGCCGCCGACTTTGAGATCCCGACTATCGCAAACAAGGATCTCGCACACTGGATCATGGACAATCTGGACTACGACCAAGTCTTGTTAGAGTTCTATAAAGAAGGTGATCCCAGCTCTGGTTGGGTTCATTGCAGTTACAACAACGGTGAAAACCGCAAGCAGGCCAAGAAGTTTGATGGCCGCACGTGGGAGACTCTTTGATGATGAGACAAATGGATCCTGAAAGCCTCAAAGGAATGGCGTCACTGCTACAGCAGTACGGCAGAAACGGCGACACGATGCTTGCTCATATCAACCCCAAAGAGGCAATGCTTCTGAATAACGTTACGGATGGTGGATCCGTGAACCCTATGACAGGGATGCCTGAGTTTTTTAACGATGATGATTCAGATGAGGGTGATGATGATGATGCTGGCGGGGGAATGGGCACGGCTGATGCTGGTGCCGCAGATGGGTCTCAAGATACCGTAGGTGAACCTGGAGAAGAAGGTGGCGGTGACGATCCCTTCTCTGGTCCAGATGCCACTAGTAGTGGAGAAGATTTAGGAAATATGGTAATGTTGTCTGGCTCCACTTATGGGCAAAAAGGTTACGGAGTTCCTTCTTCCAAATCTTCTACTGGTATAGGAGGATTTTTTGACAGTGTAAGTGATTATGCTAGGAGTTATGTTGATAATATAACTCCTACTTCCTTTGGAACAAATTTAGTTGTAAACACAAATCCATTTGGTGCAGCTGCAAACTTAGCCTCAATGGTCGTCACGGGAAAAAGTTTGGGGAGTCATTTAGCAGAAGCGTTCACGAGTGATGGTACGGTAGGAACAACCGTTGACGACCCTCTTTCAGAGACATCCGTTACAGATAATGATTTTAGTATAAATACTTCTATTGATGCACCAGATTTCTCTGATTTTTTAGGGTCAGGTGAACCGGACCCTTATATCCGCGTACCTCAGTACGCTTCAGGTGGCGCTGTCAGCCTTGACGCTCTTTACAACAACGTTAGAGCCCGTAGAGGTCCGATAACGGGTGGTCAGAGGTCTGGCGGCGGTATCATGTCGCTGCGCTAGACTACTTGGCGTCTCCCCAGTTCTCTCCGACACCTACATCAACTCTGGCAGGTATGTTGAGCTTCGGCACACACTGCTCCATCAAATCCTTAATCTCAGGCACCTCACCGCCCTCTATTGAGAAGCACAGTTCATCATGGACCGTGAGCATTGGAACATGGCCCTTGGCTGCACAATCCAGCATGGCTTGCTTGGTCTGATCCGCGCTTGACGCCTGTATGAGCCTGTTAAGCGCCTTATACGTGAACGCTACCTGATACAGGTTTGGGTTCTTGCTACGCCACTTCCTGTCGCGCTCCTCTTCTGGCGTGTTCAGAATGTCTTCCCACTGTGCCTCTAAAGCTTCTGCATGGATCGGCTTCTTCATAGTCTTTGAATAGCCCTTGAGTTCCCGCATTGGAAAACGACACTTACGGCCTAACATTGTGCGGAGTTCCGCACGTTTCTCCGCTGTTCTAGTAACCATGGATGCTAGGTCGCGAATGAACGGAACCTTCTCGTTGTACTCATCCCGAATCGCTTTGGCTTCTTGGAACGATATGTTACCAAGCACAGAAGATAACTTGCCCACACCCATGCCGTACATAACGCCTAGGTTTATGGTTTTTGCCTGTGATCTTGAAACGCCAGCTATCTCTGCCATGATCTGATGAAAGTCTACATCTTCATCATGATACGCTTTCACGATGTCAACGACCTTCTCGTCCGTAGACATAGGCGACGTAAGAGAGGCGTAGTGCATCAGCCATCTGGGCTCTTGGGAACTGTAGTCAAAGCTCCCCCACTTTGTTCCTTCCTCTGGAATAAAAAGTCCTCTAATAAGTTCTTTAATTTGTGGGTGTCGAGAGGGAACCTGCTGCAAATTAGGGTGGCTGGATGAGAATCTTCCAGACACGGTCCCACCTCCATCTGAGCGCAGCTGATTGAACTGACAGTGAATACGGCCATCATGCTGATGACTGAGAATTGTCTCAACAAACGTTGTGTTCGCTTTGTTATATTCACGTATATCAAGGATATTCTTCGCTACTGGATGATCATGCTCTGACAAAAACTTCTTTGTAAAACTGGGCTCTTCGGTTTTCTCCGTCCTATCAAAGGACAATTTATAGTGATCGAAGATCTTCGCAAGACTTCTCGCGTTCCACGGTTCAATGTCTACCCCTGTCTCGTCCTTGAGAACCTTACAGAGCGCATCTTCCTTGGACTGTAAGAGCTTCTTGGTTTTATGAGCTTTGTCCAAATCGACACGAACACCCTTGCATTTCATCTCAAAGATAAGAGGCAGCAAGTCCAATTCCATTTTGAGAATGTCTAGGCAGTTATCCTCTTTGAGCTTCCGCTTGAGTACATGCCACAGATCAAACGTCAATCGAGCGTCTGTCTCTGCATATAAAGCAACTCTGGCAGGAGGTAACTTCCACATCTCCTTCTTGGCATCTACGCCATGTTGAGCAGCGGTTCTACGTAGATCGTCCTCTTGCTTACGCTTGCCGAGATACGTCTTGCCCAAAGCATCCAAGCTGTAGCTGAATCTGTTCTCGTCCAAAAGAGGAGCGGCAATCATCGTATCTAAAACACGGCCCTTGACCTCAAGGCCCTCAGTCTTCAACCATCCTAAGTCGTACTGTGCGTTGTGAAACACGACATCCATGCCATGGTTTAGTTGTGCCTTGAGCCACTTGACCACGTTTGTCTTTGACATGTTGCCGAAGCTATCATGAGCGATAGGCAGATACGCTTGCCATCTTTCTGTAGCTACAGCGATACCGATCAGGTGTCCATCGTCCCTTGACCAACCGGGACCCTTGGAGATCAGGTTGGGGTCTTTAGTCTCTACGTCTATGCAGATAAGTTTCTCGCCTGACAGGTCCGGCAAAGACTCAGGGGGTGTCCAGATTGTCTCGTCAAACAGATCATCTTCCATTGCAAAGTGCCGCCCATATAGCTGTGTATGCCGTCCCATCAACCCCATCGTCTGGGTTGAAGGATCCGTTCTCATGTCTGGCAACCTTCAGCAAAACCATTATAAACGCAGCTTGCTGCGAAGTTACAGGATGACCAAGGTAAACAGTCACCAGTTCAGCAAATCGCTCATGCATACCGTGTAGTCTCCATGCTGAGAGGCACGTTCCCCTGTGACCAAGTCTAGACACTTCTGTAAAATCTCATCAGGTTTCATATTGTGTAATACTTATCCGTTGTGGGTTCCATTATGTGAAGGGTCTTTTTTGCCCTTGTTACCGCAACATAGTACACACGATGCTCTGTTGACGGATCCTTCTGATACTCACGATCTGCGGCATAAGACAAGTCAGGAATAACCAGTACATTGTCTGCCTCACCACCCTTCATAGAGTGGATCGTGCTTACCTTGATTCTTGGGTTCTTGACGTTGTCACCGCGCCGAAGTGCGTTCAGCAAGTAATGCTGCATGTCACGTGTAACCTTGTCCAAGACCTGATGCCATCTGATATCTCCAACCTGTAACAGGCCAAGGTGATCTCTGGCGTAGTCCATATTCACAAACGCTTCCTCGTCAATTCCCAACAAAGCTTTAGACCTTGGGCCGAAACCTTTCTTGTATCCAGCATTTGCCTTCATGTGCGTATAGATGTTTCGTATTTCTGACGCCGAAACAGCCTTGCCCTTGGTCAAGTCTTCCCAAGAAAGAATGGCATCGTAAATCCTCGGTGGAATACTAGGGTGCCCGTTGCGACTATACACCCAGCCCTCATCTTGCAAAGCATCTGCATACTGTGATGCGATGCGATTGGTTCGAGCCAGAATACACCAATCTCCAGAATCCAAGGGAACATCCCACATGCTTTGATGTTGCTGAACCGTCCCTTCCTCGTCTTTAGGACTCCACACCTTGGGTGCCCGACCCTCAATACGGGAAACGACACTCTGGGCCACATCCCATATACTACTTGGAAGACGATAACTCTTGTTCAGAACCTCACGATCTTCGGTTGCATTGAGGAATGCTGACACATCCGCACCTTGAAAGCCCATAATTGCCTGATCATCATCACCGCTGAATATCTGTATATCAGGCGTCTCTCTCAGAACGTCTATCATCTTCCATTGTAAGGTAGATAGATCCTGTGCCTCATCGACAATCAGAGCATCAACGTCTAGCGGATGGCCCCGCTTGATAAACTCCTCAATCATATCCGTAAAGTCGATCTTATTGTACTCAATCTTGTAGTCTTCGTATGTGTCCACAAGGCGCTTCATCTCGGAATAGTGCAGATTGTAGTTCTCAGCCCTTCTGAACATCTCTTCCCACGGTATCTCCTTGCTCCGCGCTAAGTGGTACAGGCTCATGTAAAAATCACCTTGGCTCACGCCTAACGTATCAAAGTCTGTCTCCATGTTATTAGAGGACCGTCTGCCAAATGAAAGTCCTATCTCGCTACCGATCTTTGCAAAGTCCGCTCCACCAATAACATCATTGGAGGTATACCCTCCCTCACGAAAAGCAATAGAGTGCAGCGTCCTGAAGTGTGGTAGCCTTGCCTCTTCCAGACCTGTGTCCCTGCATACTCGTTCACAGCTTTCCCGTGCCGCCTTACGTGTAAAGGACACACCGGCAATACGCTCTGGTTCAATGCCCTGACGTATGTACTCCCGTATAAGGTTGGAGTTGTTCTGTGTCTTGCCTGTCCCTGGTGGACCTAAATATGTCTTCTGAATCTTCAAAACGGCACCTCCTCAGAGAAGATTGGCTTTTTCAAGTCAACTTCTAGTTCTTCCATCTCCGGGACAAACCAGACCCTAACCGTTCTCCACTTGCCCTTGTTGTCCTTTAGTCGATACTGCTTGTCCGACTCCTGACCGTTGTTGAGCTCCTTCAACCGCTCCGTAATCTGCCCACGTGAATAGTTGGTAAATCCTTTACGCTTCAAGAACTCCTGTAGAGAACTCAGCTTGAAGTACGTATGACCGTCCACGGTCCATGGCTTACCTGTTAAAAGCTCCTCTTCCGAAGTTGCACGTATACGAGAGGTGCAGAACGTCTCTAAAAGTTCGTTAAACTGCCCCTTGGTTGTTAATTCTTCTGGCACCTGTATATGCGTTGCTGTAGTCAGCAGATTGTCGATCATGTCGCGCCAATCAGGATCCTTCATACGTGCTGGCATCTGGTACATCTGTTCCATGCAAGCCCGTTGAAAGTCCATCTGCATCTGTAGCTGCTTGGTCGTAAGCTCCAGCCGCGACCCATCAACGTCCACGAACCAAACTGGAGGTTCCGACAAGACAACGGTCAACCCTCCAATCGTAGGAAAGGACTGACTGCCACCGACACCAAACTGTCTGGATCTGCACAGCGCCTTATTGCAGTGGCTCTGTATCGGTTCCTGTTTACACGTATAGAAGTATTCTTTCTTCTCCAGCTGTTCCTGTATCGTCACGATCTCTTTGGCTGGCAGCGATGGATTGCAGTAGTTCTGGTTATGCTTCTCAAGAAGATCTTTCCAATTCTCTGGCGACGATAGTTTGTAATACACACCGATATTAATCATCGTATTATTACGTCCACCCTCTGGAATTCCCCGCTCCGTAAGCTGCTGCAAGCACGGTGGACCATTAGGCAAAACATCTGAGTTAGATCCTAATTCAAAGTCCCTCAACTGCTTGAGTGTGATCTTGCTCTTCTCTGCCAGATCCATAAACTCCGATAACGTCAGCTCCTTACCATTCCTGTCGTAAGCGAATCGTGTAGTAATCTCCGCTTGAAAGTAAGGTAAATTGATAAAGTTTCCTACGTCACCGCGCTCTACGATGACCTCTTCTTGTTTGGGAAATATCTCACATGTGCCGAAACCTAAAGCAGATGCGAACTCAGCCAGCTTGTCCTTGAGTTCCACCGCTGGCACTTTCTCAGATAAAAATATGTATAAATGAGCGCCACCCGACTTTGAACGGCACAGGGTCAAAGGTAATTTTAGCTTGGCAGACTTCTTACAGAGAGCAATCAGATCCAGATTGTAATCGTCAATGTCCAATGCCCCGAAGCTGCAACTGTTATCCTCATCGATAGGTATGCTACCGATTCCTTGCTGGCCATCAAGGTGGCCTTGAACCAATTCCAGAGTCAACGGTTCACGGACAATGAAGCTCTTGGCTTTCTGCTTGCCGTGGCGCTGATGGTCCAGAACCTCTGTCTGACCATGCGCTCCCTTAAACCCTTTAAAAAGGTCAAAATATCTCTGTGCTTCCGTCATCCGAAAATAGACCCCTAAACGGTCCCGTACCGTTTAGGGGTCATCCTTCCCTAGAACGGAACGTCAGAGTCAGATTCCTGATTAGAAATCTGTTCTAAGTTTTGAGGAGCTGCGATAGATAGCTCACCGTCCTTGACAGACTGATGCATCTCTTTCGCTTCATTGTACGCTTCGATGGAAGGCACCGAGCCTTCTTTTGTGATGCTCCAGTTGTACCAGTTACCTTTATCGTTCTTCTCCGATACACTGGTTAGTCGATACGTGTTCGCAAACATAGGCAACGCTTTGCCGTTGTGCTTTTGCATCTGCATCAACGTCAGCCAAGCACGTGACTTCTTCAGTTGCGACTTCTTCATGTCGAGGATCGCACTCTCAAGGTTTCCATCCTCATGAACAACCTTCACGTAGTATTGGGCCGTGCGAACCAGTTCATTACCCGAAGTCAATAACTCCATACCTGTATCCTCGTCACGATACGCATTCTTGACATCGTCACTGGCAGGTGACAGTTCGCCCACGAAACCGCCGCCTTGAGATCTAGGAATAAACTCCAGCAATTTCATCTGGAAGTACGACGGCAGAACGATCAGTCCCTCGTCACCATCCCAGTGCTGCTTGGTCACCGTGTTAAAGATGTCCCCCGCTCCACTGCCCGAAATGAAGTTACTGTCGTTCTTGTCCACTTGCGGGGACAACGCTTGAATGAGTCGTATGAAGGGTATCTGAAGATCGTCTGTCGTAACGCCCTCAAATCCACTTCCACTGTCAGCCTCAAAGGCTTCCATAAGTTCCGCTGGTAGTCCACTTCCGTTTTTCTTAGCCATGTTCATGCTCCTTTAATCTTAGCTACTGTTCCAATGTATGCGTTAAATAGTTCGATATCGAACTCCTGACCGGCTTGCAGTCTTTCCTTTGCAAGTTTCTTGAGTGTCATGGGCTCAATCCAAATCTTGGCATTGGTATCGTGCCCAGCCTTCAACAGATCATCCTCAAGTGCCTTGGCCTCGTTGTCTTGCGTGAGGCCAAACGTCACTTCCAGTTTATTCTTGATGAAGTCACCACAGCCGATAGATCGTAAATGTTGGATTGCTAAATCCTTCTGCAACGGATCCTTTGGCATCGTGGCTGAAACAAATGTGGTAAGGGAAACAGAGTTGCCGTCCACCTCTACCTTGTCCATACCGACCTCTGACATCTTTGCAGGGATCAATTCGTACAAATACTTGTCTCGGCTTTTTTTGAGGCTCTTCACTGCATCTTCCGCTAAAGCTACAGTCTCGTTTATTGCTGCGGCTTGACGAATAAGTTCAGAAAGCTCAGAGCCCTTTTGTGTGGTCAGGTTTTCAAACGCTGTGGCATCTGCCACAATTGTATCAAGTATATCTGTCAAAAGTTTCTCCTCTTCAGGTTTTAAGTTTCTAAATCACCAATGCCCGACTTGATTCGGACATTGATGGGGTAATACGCCTTCTCAAACTTGTCCCACTTCAGAATGTTGACACGGCCACCGTTTCTCTCCGCTGCAATAGCGAAGCAGACACCAATGACCGCTGGGTCACCCAACAACAACAGCCAATCGTCATCCCCAAACGTTTTGAGGCCGCGCTTTATTTTTGCGACCACACGGTTTGCGCTTGTGTAGATTTGATCGTCTGTGTTTGTGAGGCTTTCCAGCTGCCCGTACTTTGTTGCTTTTAGTACGTTAAATCGTGGATTTTCTTGAGTAAGATAGACCGTCATTCTCTTTCTTTCTCTCTGCCTCTACCAATTATATGGGTAAAGGTGTTTACAAGGGTCGTTCTCTCTTTTATATATAGTGGACATTGATGGCAAGAGAAAAATGACATACGAATACAAAACAGACCCCTATGGACATCAGCGGACAGTACTTCAGGAAAGCTGGAGCAAAATTAACTGGGGACTGTTTCTCGAGATGGGGACAGGGAAAAGCAAGGTCACAATCGACAATGCCGGCGCTTTGTTCGAGGCAGGGAATATCGATACTTTGGTTGTGATCGCACCCAAGGGGGTCTACCGTAACTGGTCAAAGACAGAGATACCCGCACACCTTCCAGACCGTATTGAGCGTTCTATAGTAGCCTGGACCCCTTCGCCTAAAGTTAAGGAAAAACAAGAGCTTACATCGTTTGCAATGCCGCATGAAGGCGATGATCTTCGGATCCTCGTCATGAATGTAGAAGCCCTGTCCACGGTCAAGGGTCAGAAGTATCTGGCGAAAGTTCTTGAGATGTCAGAGGCGTTTTTGGTTCTGGACGAGAGCACAGCAATCAAAAATCCAAAAGCCAAACGAACCAAGGCTGTCCTCAAGATGTCTCCTCTGGCGAAGTACAGAAGAATTCTTACGGGGTTCCCCGTGACACAGTCTCCCATGGATTTGTGGTCGCAGTGTCACTTTTTGGACAAGACTTTACTGGGCGATTGCGGTGATAACTTTTTTCAGTTTCAATATCGATATGCGGTCATGAAGCGCCAAACTTTTGGGAGTCATAGCTTTAATCGCGTTGTCGGTTACAGAAATCTTGAAGAGCTGTCCGAAACTCTCAAGACGTTCAGTTCACGTATTCTCAAGAGTGAATGTCTTGATCTGCCCGACAAGATCTATACGCAACGGAACATCACACTGACGCCGGAACAGAAACGCATTTATGAGGAGCTCAAGCAGTTCGCCCTTGCTGAGTTGAGTGATGACAAGTTTATGACGACTCCTAATGCCATGACCCAGTTGCTCCGCTTGCAACAGGTTTTGTCTGGTCACACCAAGCCTGACGATGGTGAGCTCATAGAGATTCCCGATAACCGAATCCAAGAACTTCTGGACTGCCTTGAGGAAGTCGATGGCAAGGTGATTATCTGGTCACGGTTCCGTTACGACATGAAGCGAATCACGGCGGCATTGACCAAGGCGTATGGCAATACCAAGGTGGTCACGTATTACGGTGACACGGATGACGAACAACGGACCAAGGCCATTGAGAGATTTCAGAACGGCAAGGCTCGATTCTTCGTTGGCAATCCACAGACAGGTGGATACGGAATTACGCTGACGGCGGCGAACACCGTTATTTATTTCGCTAACAGTTTTGATCTGGCTGTTCGTATGCAATCGGAAGACAGAGCGCATCGTATCGGTCAGGAGGGTAGCGTCACGTACATCGACATGATTGCGGAAGGAACGATTGACGAGAAGATCGTAAAGGCGCTGAGAAGCAAAATGGACATTGCCACAATGGTAATGGGGGAGAATATACGGGAGTGGTTAGGATAAACGTAATATGAAATACAACATGAAATCTGTTGAGACTGTCTACAATGGAACAACCTTTCGTTCTAGGCTTGAGGCTAACTGGGCGGCTTGCTTCGATATATACCGCTGGCAGTGGACATATGAACCTTTCGACCTTGATGGATGGTTTCCAGACTTCTTACTGAAGTCAGAAGATCCAGAGCGCCCTGATGTTTTTGTAGAGGTGAAGCCTCTGACATCTTTCTGTGAGGAGACCGCTCAAAAAATACAAGAGGCTTTAGAGAAAACAAACAACCATCGTGTTCCCGCCCTTTTAGTTGGAACAGAACCTTTCTGGTCAGAAAAAGGGGAACAGATGTGCGTTGGATGGTTGCTGGAGTATATGGATTATGAGGACAGTTGGTCATGGGATGAAGCACCTATGCGGTACGTCGATTGGCCTTATTGTTCTGATGGATCTCTGGAGGACTCTTGGAAAGATGCAAGACGCCCCAAAGCTAGAATAGATTTTTGTCATGCGGCTCAAGATTATCGTCAGCGCATTACAGGTTATTACGACGGTAGTTCTGGTCTTGGCCATGCTTCGATAACCGCGAAGACGTTTGCAGAGAAAGGTTTCTCTGAAGCTAAGAAAAAAGTTCAATATCAATCAAAGGGAAGAAAAGATGCCTGACATTACGAAATACAAAAGCGTGGCCGTACCCATTGCCACATACAACGATCTTATGAATATAGCGAAACCAAACTTTCGATCCGCTGGATCGCAAATATCTTTTCTGGTGGACGAAGCCAAGAAGAACCCGTCCGACAAACAGATCCGCAAGTTCTATGCGTCTCTCTTAAAAAAGACGTACTCGTCATGACCCCGGATGATCTTGAGACGATCTATCAAAAATCATCGAAGGCCGCTACAGAGCATCTGGTCAGTCTTCCACCAACCATGAAGATGTGGATTCTGTATCGGATCGCGATGGAGTACAGCGCACAAGCACTGGGTATTACTCGTATGAACTACTTTATGTCACGCTTGCTATCGGAGTCGTTAGGAATAGAGGATGGAGATCCAGAGGCCGGGTTTCATCGAGCTCTGGTTCCGTTTGATGAAGAGGAAGAGGTTCAACACTGATACAAAGGGCGTCGGCAGCGAGGGCAAATGATCTTGTTGTCCTCGACTTTGGGGCGGGTCTCTTCACCGCACCAGTCACATTTCACGATGTCTAATTCTTTTTCTTTAGTTTCCATATAATGAACTCTTCGCCGCATGGCTTTCCTGAGTGATCTACGCATTGCATTGATATAGCCTTGGCCTTCGGATCAATGTCTTGGTGACCCACGTAATGCCACTCGGCCCCTTCCTTTATCTGTTTCCGCGCTTCCTTTAAAAACTCTTGATTGTCCATTATGAACAATGCCGATATTAGTAATATTACTTCAGTCATGTTCCCACCTATAGAATATATGATCACCTATTGTTACAGTATGTTTCGCTCTGTGAGACCAATCAGGAGTCACTCTCGTTGCGTGATAGTGCGTTGAACCATAGGTTACATCCGTAAGATCCTCATTAGCAATCCCGTGCGCAAGTGCTGTGGCCCACCGAAAGGCATCCCGATCTGTCGGTATGTCGGACTTCCCGTCACAGTACCATGAAAACTGACACATATGTCGAATAGGCAGATTGCGGTTCTGATACGTTGGTCCTTGCGTAATAACGTCACAGGCATGATCAGGGTATCGCTCGTCAAGCACCCTGTTGATTACAACCTGACCCACGGCCACCTGACCCTCAACGGGTTGATTACGTGCCTCAAAGTAGATGTTCAGCGCCAAGCACATGATTATGGCTTCCATTGTTCTGCTACCTTTATTGCGTTTCCGATTTCTTCTGCGATTTGCGGGACGATGGAGTTTCCCAAGGCACGGAGTTGAGGTACTCGGTTGGGTAGCCCATTAACCAAGCGACCCACAGAGGGCTCAACTTCCCACCACTCTTCTGGTCCAGCTTCACCATGTCCCCCAAGTTGGCCTGATGACCCTTTTCCATTCTTGCTTTTATCTTTTCCGGGTCCTGATACTCCCCGCCGCCCTTCTCTCTTGCGTTGGGTGTCGGCCATAAACCCAAACCCCAACTGCCGCTGTCCCGCGTTGCCATCGAAGGCGCCATCTGGTTCGCTTTGGCTGTCGGCGTGTGCAACAACCCAAATCCGCTGCCTGATGTGCGGGGCGCCAACCGCGCAAGCTGGAATATTAAACGTCCTTGTGGCGTAGCCTTCGCTCTCCAAGTCAGCGAGTACTTCGTCCAAGCCCAAGTTGATGATTCCAGCAACGTTTTCTCCAACAACCCAAGTGGGCCGGCATTCCCTGATAAGCCTAAACATCTCTGGCCAGAGGTGACGGGGGTCGTCTTGAGCCTTGGGCTGCCGTCCCGCGTGACTGAATGGCTGGCAAGGGAATCCTCCGCAAATAACATC
>JGI24004J15324_10000597_pt1 | contig 14661 bp, 15 predicted proteins | sample LinPmetageLP32_FD_15324 | JGI IMG/M metagenome (IMG submission 15324)
TGGCCACAAGTGGGTCAGGGTCTGCATACCCATCCACGACATCAAATTTAAAGTAAGACGATCTCAGTGGGATCAAATGGACGTTCAACTACCTAAGGGAGTAAACTAATGGCTAAACTAAAAACTTATATAAGTAAACCTGCTAAATTCTTAGGGTTTGGTATTAAAAAAATACTTCAAAAGGTACTACCCAAGGTCAGAAGTTTTCACCATGTGAATACTCAATCAAGGGTTATGAACATATGATTAAAATACATAAGTCACATGATGGTTTTTGGTGGACATGTTTTAACGGTAGTATGAGTGGTTTTAATTCACCTTACACACTTTTGTCTCAGGCTAAGACCAATGCAGTTAACCTTATTACAATTCATGTAGCTAACAAGGAGACAAAATAATGGCATGTGGAAAAACAATATCTGTACTTAAGCCTAGAGGCATTAACAGTGCCACTTTAGAAATGGAAGATGCACATCATGTCCAAAGGACTTGTGGGTCAACAAGTTACAGTGGTGGCATGAATCTATGCAGCAGTTGTGACGGTAATCATGTGTTTACACCTGAGTACGAAAGAGACAACCCATCTTATGAAGGAGACTACTAATGGATACATTTAAGCAATTCTTTATGTCTAATGCCGATGAGCTTTGGAGTGGTCGTCACAGAGACCAAACTGTCAATAAACTCATGATGTTTAGCAACTATAAACACTATGGTTCTAAGCCTTTAGACGGCTTTACAGCAATGGAAATCTCAGACTTCCTATCCTTCATTAAGCTCAATAGAAGGCTGTCAGAGACGACTATAAACCGATACAAGGCTGCTATAAAGGCAGTCTTTAGTTATGCCATAGATTTAGAGCTGATAGCTGCAGCTCCTAAGATCAAAATGAAGGCTGAGAACAACGGTAGACCAAGGTCATTTACACCTGACGAGCTAGTGAAGATTAAGTCATTCTTTAGTAAGTCTAAGCAACCTAAGATCCAGTACTTGGTTACCCTGTCGGAGCAGACAGGAATGAGGCTTGGTGAGCTACTTGAGATAGGCACGACTGCCTTTGTATCTGCTGACGAACAGTGGCTGAAGTTAGTTGACACAAAGAACGGTGATGACCGTGAGGTGCCTCTGACATCCACCACCTTAGACTGTATTAAGAAGGTAGGTGTCGTTAAGGATTGGTTTAGCCACAGAACCTTCTACGACCTATGGGATGAGTGTAGATTCAGGATAGCACCAAGGGATAAGAACTTTGTGTTTCACGTCCTAAGACATACCTGTGCATCTAAGTTAGCAAATGACTTTCAAGTTAATACTTTGGTCATTGCTGACATGTTGGGTCACAGGTCAATAAAAACCACTCAGAAGTACGTTCACGTTAATCAAAACACTAAACAGTCTGTTGCTCAACTTTTAGCACAGTAAACAAGGGGATACGACATGCAATGCACAATTAATAGGCAAATAGGAAGACCAAAAAGAAGTAAACAATATGTATCTAAGAAGGTCTTTTTAGAGCAACACGACTGGGAGTTCCTTGGCCGTGAGGCTCATAAACTGTCAAGAATTACAGGTCAGCAGATATCTATGGCTCATTTAATCAGGATGGCAGTCTCAAATCAGTTCAAAAATAAAAACAATGCTTAGATGACGGATATTGATAATCATTATCAGCTTATATAATATCTTAATTAAGAAAGGAGATTTAACATGAATGAAATTACTTTAACACCTGAGGACAAGATAACTAACTTATACAAGAAGTTGTATATGGAGTACTCGTTATCGGTTCTAGAAGTTGAAATGGAACTACATAAGGCTAGGACAACCACGTTTAGGAATAGACTACAGGCTTATTTTAATAGTGGTCAAAACCGTAACACCTTTGCTCGTATAATGACTAAGGCATATATAACTGGTGTCGAGGTAAGCATTACTGAAGTATGTGAATTGCTTAATGCCAATAGATCCAGTGTCTCTGTAATGGTTGATGAATGCATGAAAGAGGGTTGGATTACCACTAGACGTGAAAGTAATAAAACACTGTGTAAGGCAACCGAGGAACTTTATATCAGGACAATGAGATATTGCCACTTCAAGAAAAAGGTAAACAGGTCGATTGTTGGTGATAACTGGAAGAAACTTAACCAACTTGAGAGCGTCCTAAAGGCTGCAAATATCACTGCACCTGACATGAGTTTCAAAACACAGGTCAAAGCCTTAGATACCAACGAAGACAGCTAGTTTTTTCTAATTGTGTCCACCCATTAGAGAACTTGAGAAAACAAGGAGACATAACATTGAGTACAATACAAGAAATTCTCAGAGAAAGACAAATGATCACCGATGGACGTGATCGTTATCTTAAGAGATCTGAGAAGATTACAACCACATCGATTCAGAACAGCACACAGAAACTCATATCTGAGGTACAGTCTAAAGTCAGCATAGAACTAAAGAAGACTATAGATAGCCAAAGGGGCAAAGGTAAGGGAAATGCCTTCATGTGGTTTAAGTATCTGAAAGAGGTTGATGTCGATATTATTAGTTATGTCGGTCTTGTGTCTATGTTTGATGCAGTAGGTCGTAACCAAACACTTACTAGAGCTGTTTCTACTATAGGTCAAAAGGTAGAGATGGAAGTCTTTAACACCAAGCTGAAGGAGTATAATCTTAAGTTAGCTAAGAGAATTGAAACTAAGGTAACTAAAGAACACTCTAGTGAAAGGCACCGTGTTAAAGCAGCTAAAGCCATTGCTAACAAGGCAGGGTTTGTCTATGAGAAATGGGATGATAAGATTAGAGTTATTGTCGGCACACCAGTGCTTAATGCGATACTTAAGATATCTAATATCTTTGACGTATGGGAAACTACAATAAAATCTAAGACCCTTAAGAAGATAGGTTTACTTCCTGATGCAGCTCTAAGATTAAGTGAGTTAGACTTCGATGAAAGTTGGACTTCACCCCTGTTTGCACCCATGACTGTAAGGCCTAAGGACTGGACTTCATTCGATACTGGATGCTACCTCGATGAGGCTTTAAGTAACCAAGTAAAACTAGTCAAGGGATACGTTCCCAGTGTCCATATAAAGGCCATACATAAGGGGTTTGACGATGGTACAATACAACCGTGCATCGATGCTCTAAATGCAGTTCAGAGGACACCTATGAANCTCAATAAAACTATAGTTGAGGCAGTGGAGTGGTGTTGGATGAACGACAAGTCCTTTGGTAAGTTTCCCTCGAGGGCATATATAGAAACTCCTGATAGAATTGATGACTTCGACAGCCTCAGTGACACTGAGAAGAAGGGTATCAGGATTAAAAACAGAAACATTGTAGTTAAGAATAGACAAATTGACGGACAACGGTCTGTCATGGTGCAAGACTTGAAGGTTGCCAAGGAGCTTATGGAGTACGACCAATTCTACTTACCTCATAACTTCTGTCACCGTGGACGTATCTATCCGATACCTCACTTCTCACACCATAGAGATGAACACATAAAGGCTATGTTTGAGTTTGCAAATGAGAAGAAGGTGGATGAACAGGCCTTCTACTGGATAGCCATACAAGTAGCCAACACTGGTGACTTTGACAAAGTATCTAAGAAACCCATGATCGATAGAATCAAGTGGGTTACTGATAATGCTGAGAAGATCATCGAGGTGGCTCAGGATTACAAGTCTACCTTTGACTACTGGTCTAAGGCCGATAAACCCTTCTGCTTTCTAGCTGCATGTCAGGCCTACTTCAACTACCTAGTACAGGGTGAAGGGTCAACCAGTGGCCTTCCTATCAGTTTAGACGGCAGTAACAGTGGCATACAGCATTACTCAGCAGCTAGTCGTCAGGAGAAGGATGGATCACTGGTAAACTTAGTTCCCAATGCACAGCCTCAGGATATCTATCAAGAAGTCGCTGACGTTGTTAACGACATATTTACTCAGCAAACCGAGGATGAACAACTAGCAAGGACGTGGCTTAAGTTTGGAGTTAACCGTAAGTTAGTTAAGAGAAACGTAATGACCTTTGGCTACTCCAGTGAGATATATGGATTTAAGGATCAGATACTAGAAGATACTATGAGACCCTTAGCTGACGATGTGTTAGCAGGTAAGTATGACAATCATCCCTTTGGTGACGATCAGGGGTTTGCTGCAGCTAACTTCCTAGCTAAGGCTAATTGGAAGGCAGTCAATCAGGTTATCACTGGTGCGTCTGAGGGTATGAAGTTCTTCAAGACTTTAGCTAGACTACTGGCTCATGAAAACAAACATATGACATGGGTTACACCAGTTGGTTTTCCAGTAGTGCAAAGCTATTCAAAGTTTACCACAAAGGAGATAAAGGTTTATCTTTATGACAGGACTATGTTTAAGAATGTCAGAAGTCAGATAAGCCTAAGAGACAAACCCATGAGAGCCGTTGATAAGGCTAAGTCAGCCTCGGCAGTTTCTCCTAACGTGATTCACTCAATGGATGCAGCTCACTTACTGCTAACTGTACTTAATGGATTACAGAAGAATATACAGGAGTATTTCCTGATCCATGACAGTTTTGCAACCACTGCTGCAGACACTCAAAAGCTGTATGAAATCATTAGAAATTCATTCATAGAACTTTATGAAGACTTTTGTCTTTATCAGACAGTTTTGGACTACAACATCGACCAGTTTGATAACCCTTCAAACGTAGAGCTACCTTCAATTCCAAAGAAGGGTAAGTTAATCTTAAAGGACATAAAAGACAGTCGATATTGCTTTTGTTAGCCAATTGTGTCCACCCATTGAGAGAATATATTTAAACCAAATCGAAAGAGGTAATTATGCATCCACGAGAAAGGGTGCTTGGTATCGCTTGTCTTTGTTTTGAACGAGGCCAAGAAATACCTGAGCATATCCTAAAAGAGGCAGAGCTACTTGGAATAGATGTTTCTCAATTTCAAAGTAAACAACAACAACAACTAAAGAAGGAAAGCGTAAATGACACAGAGACAAACATTTGTGACCCACAAGGGAACAGCACAATACCCATGGTTAAACATAGCTGACACTCAGTTTGATGCCGATGGTGTTTATAAGACAAACTTGTTAGTGCCTCAAGACCAAGCAAAGGAACTCACTGATAGACTTAGTGAGATAGCTCAGGATGAGTTCGGTAAAAAAGCAGGTAATGCAAGGATGCCGTATAAGATAGACGAGGAGACTGGCATGATGGCTATCATTGCTAAGTCTAAGTTCCAACCTAAGTTCTTTGATTCAAAGGGTCAGGTCGTCAGCAACCCACCTAACTTATTCGGTGGTTCCGTGATTAAAATAGGTGGTGTTATCAGTCCATACACAGTGACTGGTAAGAACGGCATTTCATTAAGACTAACTAAAGTTCAGATCATTGAACCAGTAAGTCACACTGGATCAGGCTTAGATGGATTTGAGGCTGAAGACGATGGCTTTGTAGCTGAGGAGTTTACCAATGAAGATACTGACGAGAAAGAAGATGAAACTGGTGAGTCCTCATACAATTTCTAGGGGTGCTTTGCTGAGGGGTTACAGGTCAGGGTTAGAGGATAAGATTAGTGAACAGATTAGTAAGGCTGACTTAAAGGTCTACTATGAAACTGATAAGATCAAGTACACCCACCCACCTCGGCAAAGCACATATACACCTGACTTCAAGCTGCCTAAAGTTGGTGGCTTTTTTTATATCGAGACCAAGGGTCGTTTTGTTACTGCCGACAGACAGAAACATTTGTTGATCAAGGAGCAGCATCCTGATCTCGATATCAGGTTTGTATTCTCAAATCAAAACTCAAAGATCTACAAGGGATCAAAGACAACCTATGCAGACTTCTGTAGGGCAAATGGTTTTATGTTTGCCCACAGGTTTATCCCTGAGGATTGGCTTAAGGAAGGCTACCCACCTCAAATGGGAATGCATGGTGACTTACTTTAAAGGAGAGAAACATGGAGTCACACAAATCAACAGAACTCAGAAAGGAACCCTGTCCTGACTGTGGTTCCTCAGACGCATTAGGAGTTTATGATGACGGTCACACCCACTGTTACTCGTGTAATAAAACCACGCAACCCACACTCCAAAAAGTTGATCTTAAAACAATACAACCAAAAAGTAATACCTTCAAAAAAGAACTACTCAAGGGCGAAGTTAAAAGCCTCAAACACAGAGGACTGACTGAAGAAACCTGTAGGAAGTTTGGCTACCTATGTCACAAGGACTTAGAACTTGCAGTCTATAGAGACAAGACTGGTAAGGCTGTAGCTCAGAAGGTTAGAGACAAAAACAAGAACTTTAGCATCATTGGTGATGCAAGTAAGATGACACTTTACGGATCTCACCTGTGGTCTACTGGGAAGAAGTTGGTTATTGCAGAAGGTGAAATAGATGCAATGACTATATCTCAGGTTCAAGGTCACAAGTGGGCAACAGTATCCCTTCCAACTGGGGCAGCCTCGGCAGCCTCAAGCATCAAGAAGAACTGGGATTATATCAACGGTTTCGATGAGATAATCTTAATGTTCGACATGGATGATGCAGGTCAAAAAGCAGTTCACATCGCAGCCGAGCTGCTACCAGTTGGTAAGGTTAAGATAGCTAATTTACCCCATAAGGATGCAAACGAATGCCTTATGAAGGGTAAGGCTAACGAGATCATTACAGCTATCTTTCAGGCTAGGTCATTCAGGCCTGATGGCATCATTGGATCTAGTGATCTAAAGGATGACATGTTAGCTGATAATGACCAGTCCAAGGTTAGCTACCCCTACCCTCGACTTAACGAGATAACTAAGGGTCTAAGAACCTCGGAGCTTGTCACGGTATGTGCAGGTAGTGGTATTGGTAAGTCAACACTTGTTAGAGAGATTGCCTACAGCCTACAGCAGAGCGACCACAAGATTGGTATGATTATGCTAGAGGAAAGCAACCGTAGAACTATGCTTGGTTTAGTCGGCATTCATATGAATAAGAACATTACCATCGACAGGTCTTTAGCCAGTGACGAAGAGATTGGTATTGGCTACGACAGCATGTTCAGTGAACACCCTGAGATATTCCTATATGATCACTTTGGATCTTCAGATGTCGAGCTGATATGTCAACGTATTCAGTACATGGCTAAGGCATTAGATGTCAGGTGGATTATCCTAGACCACATATCAATACTTATCTCAGGTATGGACAACGGTGATGAACGTAAAATGATTGACCGTGCCATGACTAAGCTCAGGACATTAGTACAGGAGTTAGACATAGGTCTTATACTTGTGTCTCACCTGAGACGACCTGAGGGTGACAAAGGCCATGAAGATGGAGCTAAGGTTAGACTTGGTCAGTTAAGAGGATCACATGCCATAGCTCAGTTGTCTGACATATGTCTGTCATTGCAGGTAGACCCTGACGACCCTGACGGTGATGGACGTTTCATACAGATACTTAAGAACAGGTTTACTGGTGAAGTTGGTAATGCAGGTGGTGTCTCTTACAACCGTGAGACAGGACGTTTGCTGCCTCTGTCAGAGATGTTCTAACGACAATCAAAAATACAACAACAATATAAAGGAGAAAGCCATGACACAACGTGGAAGACAACCCTCGTGGGTACTCACTGCTGCAGAGCTTAGGAATATACCTAAGGAACTTCAGCAGAAGAAGNTTAAGAGCATAANAGATGACANNTATGAACCTGATCCATTAGAGCAGGTATTTGTAGACGACCCTAGAGCTGAGAAAGAGCAAGAGCCGTTACACAGAAGGAGTACTAATCGATGAACCATTTATCATTTGATTTCTATCAGAATCAGGCAAAGAAGTTTGCCATATTTAAAGAGAACCTCAGTGACGACAACAACGTGATTTACCCTGTACTTGGGTTAGTATCTGAAAGTGGTGAAGTTGCTGATAAGATCAAGAAGATCATGAGAGACACTAACATTCCTTTAAGGTCTTTATCTGCTGAAATTAAATTAGAGGTATCAAAAGAACTTGGTGACTGTCTTTGGTACATCGCAGTAATTGCTGACATTCTAGATTTTGACCTGTCAGAGATAGCTGAGGGTAACTTAGATAAACTCAGCTCTCGAAGAAACAGATCCAAGTTAAAAGGATCAGGTGATAATAGATGAGGTTAGTCTTTGATGTAGAGACTGACGGCTTACTAGACACACTAACTCAAATACACTGCATAGTAATTAAAGACATCGACACTAATGANGTCTTTAGCTATCCACCTGCCGACATAGAGCAAGGACTGGATNTACTATATAAAGCAGACACCATCATTGGTCATAACATTATTAACTTTGACATCCCTGCCATTCAAAAGGTTTACCCATCATTTGAAACTGAGGCTGAGGTGTTAGACACACTTGTCTTAAGCAGGGTTATTAAAGCTGACCAAACCAACAAAGATTTCTCCTCTATGGTTCTCCCTCGGAAACTAAACGGATCTCACGGCCTAAAGGCTTGGGGTATTCGTTTAGGTATTCTGAAGGGAGACTATGGAGAAACTACTGACTGGTCTAGATGGTCACAAGAAATGCAGAGTTACTGTGAACAGGATGTCGAAGTCACCCATAAACTTTGGATGCATTTAGCTCCTGAGGATTGGTCAAGGAAGAGCATAACCTTTGAACATCAGATAGCTGAGGTTTGTAACCGTATAGGAGCTGAAGGATGGTCATTCAACGAAAGGAAGGCAGGTGATCTTTATTCTAAACTGGCTCAGAAAAGAGCTGAACTTGAAGTCGAACTCCAAACATTGTTTGAGCCTTGGGAGATTCATACTGAGTTTATTCCGAAGGTCAACAACAAGAAACTGGGGTATGTCAAAGATAAGCCGTTTACCAAAGTAAAGGTAATCGACTTCAACCCTAACAGCAGAAAGCATATACAGTACTGCTTAGAGAAAAAGTACTACTGGAAACCTAAGAAGTTTACTCCTTCAGGTGATGCACAAATTGACGAATCTATTTTGGCCGACCTCCCTTTCCCTGAGGCCAAAAAGTTGGCCTATATGTTTCTCCTCCAAAAGCGTATAGGTCAACTAGCTGAGGGATCACAGGCATGGCTTAAGCTGTGTCAGGATGGTGTCATTCGTCACAACATAATTTCAGCAGGTACTGTGACTTTGAGAGCAGCTCACAGATACCCAAACTTAGCTCAAGTACCAAGTGTAGGTGCTGAGTTTGGTAAGGAGTGCCGTGAGTTATTCACAGTACCTGCTGATTGTTCTTTAGTCGGTGCTGACCTGTCAGGACTTGAGCTTAGATGTTTAGCTCACTTCCTAGCATTTACAGACGGTGGTGACTACGCTCAGGAGATCCTGAATGGCGACATCCACACGACTAATCAAAAGGCAGCAGAACTTGATACTAGAGACCAAGCCAAGAAGTTTATCTACACTTTATTATATGGTGGTGGTGACCTTAAAGTCGGTCAGGTCTTAGGTAAAGGAGCTAAGGAAGGTAAGGCAACGAAGGAGAAGTTCTTCAAGGCCATGCCATCCTTCACAACACTAAAGAAACAAGTACAGGCTGCAGCAGAACGTGGATACCTCATTGGATTAACAGGTGAGAAGGTTCACATTCGATCAGCTCATGCAGCTCTTAACACACTGCTGCAGAACACTGGATCTACCATAAGCAAGAAGTGGGTCATCCTCATAGACCATGAACTCAGAAAACAAAAGCTAGATGCCAAGATCATAGCTTGGGTTCATGACGAAGTCCAAATCAAATGCAAGAAAGGAATAGAAGACCATGTCGGTGATATCACTCGAAGAATGGCGAAAGAAGCAGGTGAGTTCTTCAACTTCAAAATCCCAATCGCCTCGGAGTACACAATCGGAAGTAACTGGTCTGAAACTCACTAAGGCAGAGAAGGAACTCGATAAGAAAACAGCAGAGGCCGTCACTGGTCTCTGCTTTATTATTTGGAATGCATGGACAAAGCCTTTTACGACAAGAGGCACCATAGCAAGAAACTACCCTGAGCTAATCGGCATATGTGCCAGTGAAGGGTTAATCACAATGAAAATAGATGACATCACTTGGGGCAAACACTGGTTAGCCACTGACCACGGTGTCGATTACTTAAAGGAGAACGACCACTATGATGGCATTAGTTGATGGAGACTTGTATCTCTACAGAATACTAGCAGCTACTGAGGATGAAACCGACTGGGGTGACGATGTATGGTCGTTAACCAGTGACCTGAAGGCAGCTAAGAATAACTTCGATAAACTTGTAAAGGACTATGTCGAGCAGTGTGGAGCTGACTGGTTTACCCTGTGTTTCTCAGATAAGGAAAACTTCAGGAAGTCACTGCATCCTGACTACAAGTCAGCTAGACGTAAGATCCGTAAGCCAATTGGTTATGCCTACATGATTGACTGGTGCCGAGACAACTACCGTACAGCGACAATGCCTACGTTAGAGGCTGACGATGTCATGGGTATCAAAAGTAACTCCACGACAATCATAGTCAGTGACGACAAGGACATGAAGACCATACCAACTAGGTTGTATCGTCCTATCAGTGGTGAATCTCTAGACATAAGTCAACAAGAGGCTGACAAGAACTTTCTTACTCAGGCATTAACTGGTGATTCAACTGACGGCTACAAAGGCCTGTCAGGAGTTGGCATAAAAAAGGCTGAGGTTATCTTAGGTGCAAGGCCTCACTGGGGAGCTGTTGAGGCTGCTTATCTGAAGGCAGGTTACACCAAGGAAGAGGCATTAACTCAGGCTAGGTTAGCTCGGATACTCAGGTCAGCAGACTGGGATTACGATAAGAAAGAGGTGAAGTTATGGACACCTTAAAGATCAATATCTACTTCCAGTTATTCAAGTTCACCAACAAGATATCTACCCACTTCTACAACAACTACTGCCGACTAAGTCATCTAAAGCAAAAGCGAGATGGGTTGAGAAGGCTATGAGACATATGGAGTACATGAGATCAATGGCTAAGAAACAACAGATCATAACTAAACCACCTCATTACGAGGTCTTCAAGATAGAGCCAGTTAGTTTTATCATGAAGAACCAACTGTCCTTTTGGAAGGGCAACATCATTAAGTACGTCATGAGAGCAGGTCTAAAGACCTACGACAATCAAGACGAAACACAATCAGAAATCACTGATCTTCAAAAGGCAATTCGTTACTGCGAAATGAGGATCAATCAGCTAGAGGGAAGAGAACCAAATGCAATTAAGTAATTACCTACCATCATTATATCAGCAGTTTATACATCTATCACGATACTCACGTTGGCTACCTGAAGAGGGAAGACGTGAGAACTGGAGTGAGACTGTAGACAGATACTTTAAGTTTTTTAAGGAACACCTCATGGAGCAGCATAACTTTTCATCTCCTTTGGTTATGGATGAACTCCATGAGGCTGTCATGAACCTGAGTGTAATGCCATCCATGCGATGCCTTATGACAGCAGGTGAGGCACTGAAGAAGGAAAACATAGCAGGTTATAACTGTAGCTATGTTGCAATTAACAGACTACAGGCATTCGATGAAATACTATATGTATTGATGAATGGAACTGGTGTCGGCTTTAGTGTCGAAAGACAGAATGTAAACAAGCTACCCAAGGTTGCTGAGGCCTTCTACAACAGTGATACAGTTATCAAGGTTAAGGATAGTAAGCTAGGTTGGGCAAAGGCCTACAAGGAGTTAATCGGATTGTTATACATAGGTCAAATACCTGAGTGGGATGTCTCACTGGTTCGACCTGCAGGGTCACCACTAAAGACATTCGGTGGTAGAGCCTCAGGATCAGCACCACTGGTAAACCTGTTTAACTTTACTGTGCAGGTCATAAGGAATGCAGCAGGTCGTAAGTTAAACTCAGTTGAGTGCCATGACATTGTATGTAAGATAGCCGAGGTAGTGGTTGTTGGTGGTGTCAGAAGGTCAGCTCTAATTAGCCTATCTAACCTATCGGATGACCGTATGAGACATGCTAAGTCAGGTGAATGGTGGAATGCTAACAAGCAAAGAGCCTTAGCTAATAACTCAGCAGTCTACACTGAAAAGCCTGACATAGGTATATTCATGGATGAGTGGAAGTCACTGTATGAATCTAAGTCAGGTGAACGTGGTATCTTCAACAGGGAGTCAGCTAACAAGATGGCTGATGCCTCAGGTCGTAGAGATATCGACAACCACGAGTTCGGTACAAACCCCTGCTCTGAGATCATACTAAGAGACCGTGAGTTCTGTAACCTATCCGAGGTAGTCATACGTCCTACTGATACTAAAGAGACACTCCTGAAGAAGGTTAGACTGGCTACCATCATAGGTACAATACAGTCTACCCTGACTAACTTCAGGTATGTCTCCAGTGAATGGAAGAAGAACTGTGAAGAGGAACGACTACTGGGTGTGTCGTTAACTGGTATCATGGATAACAGCCTGACTAACGGCAGCCATGGTGGACTGGATGTATTGCTACAGGAGCTAAAGGAAGAGGCTGTAAAGACTAACCTTGAGTTCAGTAAGGCTATCGGTATACCTCAGTCAGTGGCTATAACATGTGTCAAACCCTCAGGTACTGTTAGTCAGTTAGTTGACGCTGCCTCAGGAATACATGCACGACATAACCCCTACTACCTCAGGACAGTCAGGGGTGATAAGAAAGACCCATTGACTAGGTTAATGGTAGACCAAGGTATACCTGCTGAGGACGATGTGATGAACCCTGACAATACTACAGTGTTCACCTTCCCTATGGAAGCACCTAGCAATGCAGTCTTCAGGACTGATAAGTCTGCAGTAGATCAGCTAGAGCTGTGGCTAACATACCAAAAGCACTGGTGTGAACATAAGCCATCAGTCACTGTGTCAGTGAAGGAGCATGAGTGGCTAACAGTAGGTGCTTGGGTTTACCTGAACTTCGACTGGATGAGTGGTGTGTCGTTCCTTCCCTTCAGTGACCATACCTACCAACAGGCTCCCTATCAGGACTGTGACCAGTCTGAGTATGACATCATGTCTCAGGCTATGCCAAAGGATATCGACTGGTCTAAACTCAGTGAGTATGAGGAACAGGATAACACCATAGGATCTCAGGAACTATCCTGTGTCGGTGGTGCCTGTGAAATAGTCTAATGACTAACTCACCCTGTGAACATGTATGTAAGATAGACACTGAGATCGGTAGATGCAGTGGCTGTCACAGGACATTACATGAAATAAGTAGGTGGTCATCCATGAGTAGTCAGGAGCAAATAGCCTACATGCAAACAGTCATACCTAAGAGGCGTGAGGAGCATGAGGCTAGGCTACTGGATAAGATAAGAGTACCATCGATAACATGAAGTAAGGGTGTGAACTGGTTAGAATGCCAACTATAAGTTGCTACAGCAAGGTAACACAGGCTATCTCTAAGCAGTTCACATGTACTAATGTATACTATTGTAACAGGTTATCAAGGGGTCACTAATGTCTTGTCACTAGACACTAATTGATACTTTAGTAGTCTATAGATCCAATTGTGTCCACCCTTAGGAGATATCAACGGTAAACAGGGTATATAGAGGTGTATCACTGGTAATACATTGGATAGACTAGAGATAGAACTTGAGTAAATAAGCAAGTGAGATCCCTATTTTCAACGACCTTAAATATACCTATTACGAATAATCTTCAGATAATGTCTAATGACTTAAGATACATAGGTACTATATCGTAATCAGATAACTAGTCTGTTGACCTAAGATATCTATAGATATCAAGTACTTAGCTGTTATTGTCGTTCAATTTAGGTACCATACTTCAGATTTTAGACCCCCAGTACTCTAATAATAATACTAATTTCAAAAAAGAGTTAAAGCCTTGTTGTTGTTGTTATTGTTGTTCGACCTTTTACATGAGAGAAGGAAAAAACCATGGCCTTAGAAAGCTCAACGTATATCAATGGATTAGTGACCACTAACCCAACGTCCACCGATGCCCTAGCACAGGCCGATGACCATTTACGTTTAATTAAAACTACCATTAAAGCTACGTTCCCCAACATCACTGGTGCAGTCACAGCGACCCACACCCAGTTGAACACTGACCCCAGTTCACTACTAGATTCAAACGGAACAACAAGAGTAGCTGCCAGTACCTCAGGGGCAACCGTAACTGGCACATTGACTATCAACGGTAACCTCAGCCTCAGTGGCTCAGGACTTACCCTCGGTACACATACAGCAGGTAACTACGTTGCAGGTATAACTGCAGGTACAGGAGTTACAGTCGCCAACTCAGGATCTGAGGGTGCAACACCCACGGTATCTATAGGACAGGCTGTTGCTACGAACTCTACGGTTACCTTTGCAGAAGTTAGATCCACAGGCAACGTGACAGCCTACTACTCAGACATGAGACTTAAGACCGACATCCAACCCATTGATGGAGCATTAGACAAAGTAATGTCTCTTAATGGGTTTTACTTCAGACCTAATGAGATAGCTCAAGATTACGGTTATGAAGATAAGGTGGAGGTAGGGGTCTCTGCTCAGGACGTACAAGCTATCATGCCTGAGGTAATAGCTGAGGCTCCTATCGACCCTACATACATGACGGTACACTATGAGAAGTTAGTACCCCTACTCATAGAATCTATTAAGGAGCT
>JGI24004J15324_10000603_pt1 | contig 14538 bp, 22 predicted proteins | sample LinPmetageLP32_FD_15324 | JGI IMG/M metagenome (IMG submission 15324)
TTCAGTTGCCATTACTCCACCTTTTTTACCTGTGGTTTTTGATTTTACTGTAAATGTAACCGATGGGATTGCACCTGTATATGGGGGGAAAGGTAATTTATCTGTATATTTATATTCTCCAAATTCAAATTTTGAATAAGAATTAACCATATCTTTATATAATTGATCAACTCCAGCTCCTACCATTCTTACAGAAACATTTCCGCCTGGGTTTATTGAAATAAATACAGAAGGTTTTGTTTGGTCTTTTACTGCAGCTCCAAGAGTTTTGGTATTTTCTTGTTTACTATAATCTACTAAAAAAGCTTGTGCTCCTTCCTTTTTAGCAAAACTAAAAAGTTGTTTTGTAAATGATTTTAATTCTAAATTTTCAGCAGCTGCTTCATCTAGTTCATAGTTTTCTTGCAGTTTTACTCCTGCTAATTCTTGCATTCGTTTTAGTTCTTTTGACATTTTATAGTATTTTATTATAAATATTAACCTCTTATTATTCTTTCGATTTTTTCAAGATAAAGTATAGCATCCATATGTTCTTGTTTAGCGTGTTCTAACCATTCTAAAATACCTAAATCATCTCTATCTAAATCTGTGTGGTATTTTAGTTTTCCAAGTTTAGCTCTTTCAACAAATTGATCAATGATTGAATCAACTATTGAGTCTGTTTTTTCAATTTTTCTTTTTTTCATTTAATTTTTTCATGTATGTACCAAGGTAAAGTATCTTTTTTCTTTTTTGGTTTTTCATACCAACCTACATTTGGAAGTAAAGAATTGTTTGAGTTTATTAATTTTACTTTGTAGGTTTTTGTAGATTGAATTTCTACTATTTCACCTTTATGACTTTCACCTAAAAAGGTACAATGTACTTTATCTCCTACTTTTAACTTTTTACCCACTCTTTAATAACTTTTTAGACTCTTTTTCATCAATACCCATAGTAGAAAGTATATTTAATGTTTCTTTCTTTTTTAAAACTTCTAAGTACCTAGCAGCTGTAAATTTACCGCATTGGAAATATTCACTTAAAATTTCTACAAGCTTTGGTTGTGGAGATTTTTTCTTACTTTTTATGTATTTTAAAAATACCTTCTTTTTTGGAATCATTTCTCTATAAATATTATAGGTTTGTATTTTATTATCATAAGGTACGGTTTGTACATAATTAGTCAATTCAACGTAATCTACATTCATAGACACAAACCGATGAATCATGTAAGAGTTAAAACAATCCCATGATTCATCAGTAAAACAGTCAGCAGGGGTTTTATAGAGGGTAATTTCGTTTAACCACCCCCATATATTTTTTATCTGCTTTCTGCCTGGTCTAGGATATCTACTAGTCTTCAATAGTCATATCTTTATATTCTTCTCTAATTTCAGGTGGAATAGAATCTTTTAGAATTTTCTTTGATTCTAGATCATAAAATACAGGAATAGGCATAAGCATATCTTCATCTGTTCCTGTTACAAATTTGGATACTTTACGGATTACTACCGCTTGTCCAAATAATTTACCTCCATTGAATCCTTCTACTGCTGTAGTGTTTGTTAGGTCAATGTTTGGTTGTTGTGGGGGTGCTTGATTTTGCATTATTTATTATTTATTTAATTGTTTCTATTATTTTGGCTATTGCCGACATTATATTAATCTCTTTATCAATTCGGAAGTTTGCTTGAAAAAGATGTTCATTTAAGATTATAGTTACGGATCCTTCCTTATCTTTAGCATATATTGAAATATGTTCAAATAATAAGCGGTATAGTTCTTCAAAGTCTTTTACACCACTATCTGCTATAATTTGTCTTATTTTAATCCAGTTTTTGGTTTGGGTAAGTTCTTTTAGTACTTCTTTAGTATAGTTGTTTGAAGCTAAAACAGATTCATCTATTTTAAGTTTACCATCTTGATTGGATAATTGAATTGTATTTAGCATTTTTCTAACATCAGGATAGTTTTTATTTACTATAGTAGCTACCTCTTTAATATCATGTGAAATACTTTCTTTCCCCATTACATCTGCTAAATGTTTTGCAATAACAGATTTTGATGGAGGAACAATTTTAAGTACTTGACAACGTGATTGTATTGGATCAATTATTCTCTCAATAAAATTACACGTTAATATAAAGCGAGTTGAACGAGAAAATGTTTCAATTACGTTTCTAAGTGCTGCTTGCCCATTTATAGTGATAAAATCTGCTTCATCTAAAATAACTACTTTTATACCATTCCAAGAGGCAGCAGAAGCAAATCCTTTTACTTTATCTCTGATTGTATCAATTCCGTTTTCATCACTTGCGTTGATATAAAGGTAATCACAATCTAGATTTTTAACTATAAGTTTAGCTAGTGTAGTTTTACCTGTTCCAGCAGGTCCATAGAATATAAAGTTTTGAATATCGTTTTGGTCAAGATATTTTTGGATTGTTTCTTTGACTTGTTCATTTCCTACATAATCTTGTAAAACAGTAGGACGGTATTTTTCAACCAACAAAGTGTTGTCTTTCATAACTTATTTTTATAACCTAATTATACAAAAACCTTTACCAATAGGCAAGTTTTATTTTAATAATCGTATAAACCAGCTTTTATTTTTTTAACCATTTCTTCAGCTTTACTTTTATCTATATTTTTTCTAGTCCAATCAGCTTGCATTAAACGGTCTGAACTCTCTCCTTCTAGATCCTCTTTATATTCATCTGCTAAAGCAGAAATTCCTTGAAATGATAATTTATCAGCGGTGTAGTCCTCTAAAACATCAAATATGTCTCGTGGTGGTGTTGGTTTCTTTTTAAATCTATCAAATAGTCCTTCACCCAATACGCTATGTATTTCCTCTAAAGTATCTATTTCTAATTCACTTTCAAACCCATACCTATTAGAAAGTTTAGTTAAAATATTTTTAACTTTAATTTTATCTTTTCTATTAACTAGTATTTTAAGATTTTTATCACTAATCCCATGATCATTTTCTACTGCAGCATCAAAAGATTGGAGAAGAGATTCAACATCATTTCTAAATTTTTTATATTTTCTTTCAAAATATGGTTCCCCTACTTTATCACTATAAGTCATTAAATACAAGTGGACTAAATCATCTTTTGGTTTATAATCTATTGTACGAAGTTCTAATACCTTAGATATTTCCTCTTTAATAAGTTGTTTTAGTTGGGAGTGTTTCATTTTAATTTAAGTCTGATAGTTTATTGGTGAGTCTATTTTTAGCTACATTATTATCTATTATTAAGTAGTCACCAACTATATGAGGGCCTAAGTTACCTAAAGTAACCCCATATGTTAATTGACCACCTATATTGGATTTTAAATTATATAATGTGTTACCAGAAACTAGATCAGGAAATAAAGAAATTAAAGTAGGTAGTTTTTCTACTACACGTTTCTTTAGTTGAGATATAATCATTGATTTTTCTTCAGGAGGTATTCTAAATGATGCAGGTTGAATAAAAAAATCATTGAAATCTGTTTGTTCTATTTCTCTTTTTGCTTGTTCAAATTTGTTTTCATTCAATACACTACGTATTTCTTCTTTGATGAGTTGTTTTAGTTGTGTGTGTTTCATTTTAATTTAAGAGAGTTTATTTGTAATTCTTTCCCCAAGCCTCTCTAGTGTAGCAAGTACTTCTTCTTTACTATCTCCATTATCCATAGAATACTGGATCCATCTCATTAGTGATGAGGTTAGTTTAGATTGTTCTTGTTCATATCCTTCATTAACTTCTTCTTCTTTCATAGGAAATCGAAAATGCTTTTTTATTGTATCCTTAATATCCAATTCATTATTTTTCCAATATTTTTCATCAAAAGAATCGTAATCGTCTTCAGGTTGTGCTTCTAACCCCTTTTCATATGCCACTTGAAAGTGAATTTTAAGAGCATTTGTTAATGAGGTATCTGGGAGTTGTTCATTTAATAGCTTATTTTCAGCTAAGTATTTTTTTAAGTCGAAGTTTTTCATTTTATTTTATTTTAAAAAAAGGTATTTTTAATTTTATTATCACGTTCATTATCAAAGAATGCAAGAACTTCTTCTTTTGAATATCCGTAATTTTTTAAAGATTTCATTATTCTTAATATATTAGCCCGCATATCCATTAGTTCTTGTCTAACCATTTCTTTTGACGCAAGATCATCTGACATAGCTTTAAAGTTATATTCTTCTTTTATTAGCTTATTTTCGGCTAAATATTTTTTTAGGTTAAATTTTTCCATTTTAATCAAATCTATAATATTTCTTTTTGTTCCTTATAGTAGATAGTACTATACCCTCTATTATGTCTGTAATTGTTTTTAAGCTTCTATCTAATTCCTCTTCAGATTGATCCAATTTGTTTGCAATCATAAAAGCATCATCTAGTACTTTTACTATAGATTTTCTTAGTGGACTAATAAATTTTCCTTTTCTTCTTTGAAATTCTCCAGTTGGATCAGCTTCAAGCTCGTTCACTTCATTTAATTCTCCTTCACTACGTAAATGTCCTACTACATGTTCTTTATATCTTTCAATTATATCTAATATAGTAAAATTGTCTGGGAGTTGGTTTGCTGTGATCCTTTGTAACATTTCTTTATCAGTGGATCTTTTAGAATATTCAGGGTATGCCTTGTCAAACCCATCCATTGAACCAAACTGAGCTTTCCATGATTTTCTTTGATATGCCTCTGATCCTTTATTTTCGGGGTCTTGGTTAGGATCATATTCATTTAAAGCACTATGTACTTCTTCTTTAATAAGTTTTTTAAATTCTAAGGATTTCATAATATATTATAATTTGTATATTGTTGGCAATTTATCTTTTGATACAATATCACCCAAGTCGATTGTCCAATAAGAACTTTCTGGTATACCCTTTTCTTTTCCAATAACCGCTCGTATTTCGTCTAAAGTTGCTTCTCTAGTGAGTTCAAGAAAATCTCCATAGGAATGATAACGATCGGTATCATATTCTAATACTCTATATGTACCAGGTTTGAAGGTTTCTGTTTCTTGTTCTTCTAAATTTAATGGATCAGCTGCTCTATTAATTTTCCTCAATGCTTTATCTTCTAAAGATTTAATTGTAGAAGGAGTTCTTAATAAGACTGCTTTTCGAATTTTATTATAAGACCCATCAAAATTTATACCTCTTGTTATATCTTTATTTGTTGCTAAAGACTTAATCATTTCTCTTTTTTCTCTAGAGAATAATGCTTTTAAACCTTTTTTATCTCTTGCAACTCTAAGTTCAAAAGTAATTTCACCATGATAATCAGTTTCAATTGTTGAAGAGACTAGTACAGATATATTAAGGTAATATAAATTTCCATCTTCATCTCTTACTTCTTTATAGTAATCTCTATAAGAACCCTCATCATCAGGAATTGATGTTCCCATAAACCCAGCTCTTTGGTAGCCCTGTTCTGTCATTTTTTTACCTATGATGTTATGTAATTCATCTTGGGTGACTGCTTTACCTTCTAAATACCTAACTTCATCTAATAGCTTATTTTCAGCTAAATATTTTTTTAAATCAAACTCTTTCATAATCCTGCTCTTTTTTGCATTAAATATAGATCTAAATCAAATTCTACACCTTCTTTTAATGATGCTTTTTTAATTAGTAATTTTTGTCTTTGGTCAGATGAAATACCTGTTACAACTAATTTATATTTTCTTTTACCATCTACCTCAACTGGTTCTGTTTTATAATTTGCAGATGGGACATCTCCAATTTCTTTTTGGAATTGACTTCTAATTTTTTCAACTTTATCTAAAGTATCTGCTGTTACAGATAAAGGGGGTGTTACCTTTTTTTCAGGTTTTTTAATTACCTCACCTGCATCATCTGTTTTTTCAACATCAACAATTTCATACTCTAAACCTGAGTTATCCATTATTGTTTTCATTACTTTTTGTAAGTATGCTTTTGGTTTATATGGGCTATTTTCTAATGGGAAAACTATTTTTCCATCTTTTACCATAAAATGAACATCTTTTTCTAACCTACCAGCATATTTTTTTAAGTTAGCAGGTGTTTTTAATGGGAAATAATTTTTACCATATCTACCAATAAAATCTTTTGGAAGTTCTTTTCCCTCTAATGTGTACAAATAATCTTCTAATTCACCTTCATTTCCTTCAGCATACCATTTTTCAAATCCTGCTTTTGCTTGCTCCATTCCATTTTCATAATCTTCGGGAGCTCGTTTTTTAATATCAATAAGTTTAAACCCTTTTGCATCATTGGATCTTTCTGTCCAATCATTCCAAGCTGCTCTTGTTTTTTGAGCAGGAACAGAAGGACCAAATGCCTTTTGTATAGCTTTTGGGTCACGTAGGTTTTGAGCATAGATACCATAGTTGTCTATATTGTCTAGAGCATCTATAGCAGCTGATATATCTGTAGGTTGGATAGCAAGGTCGTATTGTGCCTTAAGCTGTTTCATTCCATCTTCTCCACCTTCTACTTCTTTTAAAATGTCTGTTAATTTCATATTTGGTCAAGAGATGGGTGTGGTCTATAATCATCAAAATTATCCATTTGGTTATTTTGTTATAAATATATAAAAAAGGGGACCAATTATGATGGGTCCCCGTAAATGTTGTATCTTTTAGTTGGTTCAGGAACAATTTCTTGTTCTTTACTTTTTATTACATAAAGTTTACCATCTAGAGGTGCTAAACGAAACTCAACTTGTTCTTGATTTTGATCAAACCATGCCTCTAAAGCATCAGTTATTGTTTTATGAATGATTTTACTTTTATCATTTACGAGCACCCACTGGTCTCCAGGGGGTACTCGTGTTGCGATAAGTTCATTATATTCTACATTTTCTGTCTGCATTACATCATCATTGAAGGGTCCATCATTGGTTGAGATTCTTTATCATCCTCAGGATTATCAACAATTGTACATTCTGTTAATAGAATAGTACCTGCAATTGAAGCTGCATTTAAAAGTGCATTTTTGGTTACTTTATGTGGATCAAGTATACCTGCTTTTTTCATATCAACAACTGAACATGTTTTCAAGTTATATCCTGTAAAGCCTTTTTTACCTTTTAGATCACCCATTTCAATCATTTTAGCATCTGCTTCAGAATATCCTGCATTTGTTAAAATATATTCAAATGGTTTACCACAAGCATCATATACAATCTTTTGACCATATTTAAAATCTTCACTTGTATTTTTATCTGTTTTGATACCTTTACGAGCATATAATAGAGCAACTCCACCACCTGGAACAATTCCGTCTGCTAAAGCACATTGTGTAGCATGTAAAGCATCATCTACCCTATCTTTTTTCTCCTTCATTTCAGTTTCGGTACTTCCACCTACATGAACAAGAGCAACTCCACCTACAAATTTAGATAAACGTTCTTGTAGTTTTTCCATTTCAAATGGAGTTTCTGCTTTACTAATTTGTTCTTCTAGCTCTTCAGCTCTTTGAGTAATTGCTTCAATAATACCATTACCATCTACAATTGTAGTTTTTTCTTTAGTTACAGTTACAGTTTTTGCTTCACCAAACCATTCCCAATTGAATTTATCAAGTTTCATACCTTTTTCCTTATCAAATACAGTTCCACCTGTTAGTACAGCTATATCATCTAAGATAAGTTTTCTACGTTCTCCAAAATCAGGAGCTTTTACAGCAGCTACTTTTAAAGTACCTCGCATTTTATTTACAATAAGTGTAGCTAAAGCTTCACCATCTATATCTTCAGCAACAATTAGTAGTGATTTACCTTTTTGAGATACACCTTCTAAAATAGGTAGTAATTCTTTTACTTGTGTAAATCTATGATCTGCTAATAAAACATAACAATCTTTAAGTATTGTTGACATTGTGTTATTGTTTGTAACAAAATAAGGTGATTTATAACCTCTATCAAATTGACAACCCTCAACTACCTCAAGATATGTTTCATCAGTTTTAGACTCTTCAATGTAAACAACTCCTTCTCTACCAACTTTTTCCATTGCTCGAGAAATTAATTTACCTACTTCAGTATCATTATTAGCTGAAACGGTAGCAATTTGTTGTAATTGTTCTTCTGAAGATATTTTTTCAGATCCATCTTTAAGTGATTCAAGTACTTGTTTTACACCAGCATCAATACCACGTTTAATTTCAACAGCATTTGCTCCATCATTTAAACGGTTCAAACCACCTTTTACTACTTCACGTGCTAATAAAGTAGAGGTAGTTGTACCATCACCTGCGTGGTCAGCTGTTTTTATTGCTGCTTGTTTAAGTAGTTGTGCTCCTAAATCTTCAATGGGGTCTTCCAATTTACTAATTTGTCTAGCTACTGAAACCCCATCTTTAGTAGAATGAACGGATCCCTGATTTGTATAAACAACATTTCTACCATTTGGTCCTAATGTTGCTACTACGGCATCAGCCACTTTGTCCATACCATTAACTAATTTTTTACGAGCGTCTGCTCCAAATTCAATATTTTTACTCATTTTCTTCTGTATTTATTTTTGCTAAAATTTCTTTTTCTCTTCCGATATAGTATTCTTCTCCTTTAAATTCAACTTTTGAAAATCCCATTGTAGGTAAAATAACAATATCTCCTTTCTTTACTATACTTTTTACAAATCCAATTCCTGCGTATTCACATCCAGGTCCTGCTGTTATAACTTCTCCTTTTTCATTTCGATCTTTACCTGCATCAGGTACTACAATAGAGCCATACATTGTTTCTTCTTCCTCTATTGGTTTTACTATAATTGCATCAAATAGTGCTTCTAATTTCATAATTCTATTTTATTTAATATTGTTTCTAATCCATTTTTTACTTCATCCCAAGAACTAATATAGTCTTGAATTGAGCTATATTCTCCGGGATTGTTATAAAATTTTTCTTTTGCTATTCTGTTTAAGGCATTCTTAAAACTTGAATAATATCCTATTGTTTTTTCTACTTCTTTACCTGTTGCTTTTTTACCAGCAAATCCTCTAGTTGAAATAGATTTTTCAATTACAGTAAAGTTAGTTGCATCTTTAGAAATAAAAAAGGGTTCCATTAATGGGTCTTTTATAATACAGTAAGATGGGTTTTGTGTTTGGGTGTCTTTTGAGGGACGTCCTCTTTTTTTAATTTCGGGCATAACTATATTTAAATTTTATAACTATAATATATAAAAAATATTGCGCTAGAGCACGCTTTTTTAATAAAACTTACTTAATTTTTACAATTTTTTTCTTAGCTTCTTCAACTAAAGGAATAAAAATATTTAATAAACCATGTTCTAACTTAGCTTCAGTTAAATCAATATTAAATTTAGGAGCTATTTTATATCCTAAACTGAATGATTTTTTTGATAAACCATGATAGATATAACCCTCTAAACTTGGTTCGGGGTCTGTTTTAAGATAATGAATCTTAATTTCATTTCCTTCTATATCAATATTGATATCATCTTTAGTTAAACCAGTACAGGCTATCTCAAAATGGAGGCCTTGGTCATCATAAAAGATATTTAAAGGATGGGGTTGTTTTGAATTTAGTGCAGGAGCGAATGCTTCATCTGTGTTAAAAAAATTTCGAAATAAAATATCGAAAGGAGTGTGTTCTAATGTACTCATATCATTAATTATTGTGAGCGCCTTAGCTGCTCGGGTTTATAAAAACATAACTTGTGCTCTAGCTACAATGTTATTTGTTAATACATATCAAAAAGCACTTTCTTCTTTACGAATCATGTAATAAGTGCTTGTAGTGTTTTCTGATTTAAATACTAGTTTAAGTAGACCTTGATAACTTAAATAAAGTGTACCTTCTTCTAGATCCTTATTTGCGTTTAAAATAGTTTTAAACATATCTGAGTTAAATGGGATACTTACATCTGCTTGTCTTATGTCACCTAATAAATTGTAAACAATTTTATTATTATGACCCTGCTCATCTCCAAAAGTAACAACACATAAATCACCCCCATCTAAATCTTTATCAGGAGATAAAGTCATGTTACCTACACCTGCTAAAGCAGATTTTGCTTTAATTAAATTATCTACTTGTTCTTTTTCAAGTGGTAGAGTTGCATCCCATTCTACTTCACCTACTGTACCGGGTTTAGCTATAAGTAAGGGATCAGATAAAGCATAGGTTAAATTAAAATCACTATCTGCAAGATATAATTTAGTGTAAACTGCTTTAGTTTTTTCTAAATTGATTAATAAATCACCTGAAGTGATATTTACTAGATTAAGTAATTTCTTAGTATCAAAAATAGCTAAACTACTATCTTCAATATCAATATCAGTATGAGTAATATTTCCTATTACTTCTTTATTTACAGACATAAAATCTACTGTTAAGACTTTATCTTGTATTTTCCATTTAACAGATTCTACCTCACCTAGATAGTATTTGTTTATAACACTTTGTAAAACTAATTTATTAACCATATTTAAATATAATAACTTTTTATTAAATAACCTAATTAAAACTAAAAAACTTATCTTTATATGGATTTAAATTTAATGACCAACCTAAATCATCATAAAAACCCTCTAATTTATTAAGTAATATAGAATCAAATATTTTTTGTCTATCAGCATATTTTTCCATAAACTCTACTATCTTTTCAGGTAAATCAAAATCTAAAAATCCTAATGTATCTATCTGGTATGGGTTTGGTTTTAAGTAGATATACTTAATTTTATCACCTTGTGCTATATAAGAGTGTTTTTGGTTTAGTTTCCAAAACCTAATTAAATCATTATAAACAGCAGCTGCTTTAGCACTTACAGGAGCACCTTTAAGCATTTGGGTAAACATCTCACCTGCTTTAGGTTTACGACCCATATACTTATTTAATGTTTTTGTTCCTGTTGGGTTACCTAATTTAACTAAAGGAATATCTCCATTTAATATTTGAATTTTAAATTCCTTTACTTTTTTATCTACATCAGACTGTGTGGAACCTTTTAAAACATCAATTAAAATATCTTTAAAAAACTTACCTAATATAGGTGGGAAATTTGCTTTTTTAAACTCAAGACCCTTTATATCTAGTTTTTCTTTAGCTATACCCTCTTCTTTAGTAATCCATTGAGCATATCTTCTAGTTTTTCTGAAATAAGCTGATCTAATTACACATTCAGTTTTCATTTCAAGTCTATGAGTAGGTACATTAAAACATTCTTTAGCTAGTGTGTCATAAGATGTTGTAATAATATCTTGATATTTAAGGGCTACTTTTTCAAGTTTTGCATCCTTATCTTCATCAGACATTTTATCAAAATCAGGATAGAAGTGCTTTAAGATAGGTTCAGCATGGAAGTAGTTACTGTCTGTGTCTACATAGGCACAATAGTTTACATCTCCTTCATCACAGATCATCCACGGTACGTCTTCTATATGCTTCATCTTTGTTTTGGTTTAAAATCTTTGATCAATTCCAGGTGATACAATTTTACCACTTGGTTTTTCTCCTTTTGAGGTAAGTACTTCATGTTGTGGTGTTACCTCAACTTTTAAACCTTGTATTTTACATTTACCTCCTTGTTTAAGGAATTTTTTAAATAATATTTCTTGTTTTTCTGTCCAAGATTCACTTCTTTCTATTATAGTTTTTTTATCTACTATAACATCATCAAATTTAACTTGAACACCTTTTCTAATTGATTGTGGTGATAGTGCCATTATATTTCTGTTTCCATTAATTTATTAATATGTCTGTTTGCTGCTAAAGCTGATTCCTGGATGATTCTCCATCCACTTAATGTGATTGCTTCACTTAATATAGCGTAATTCATCGCGTATCTAAATGTAGGTAACGCAGTTGCACCATACAAGCTATTTAGCAAAATTTTCATTGTATATTGCTTTAAATGAAATGAAGCACCTAATTCAGCATTGCCTGCTTTATATGCTTTTTTCATTTGATTTTTATATTTTACTCTTTCATTAAACCATTTATCTAAAATAATAGATAATACAGATTGTTTATCTGTTCTAAAAAATGTGCCATTTGCAGAAACAGCCATTTCCATATCTTTAATTAAACTAATTAAATTACCTACTTCAATTTGAGTACGTTTACCTTTAGCATTTTCAATTGTAAGTTCTTCTTGTGGATCTTTTTTCTTTAAATCATTTAACCCTAAATAATTATTTCTAGAAGGGATAGGTAAACCTGTTTCAGCATTCATATAAGGTCTATACCTTAAATTTTCAGGTAAGGTATTACTTATAATTCTACCTACCATTGTTTCTTTACCTATATTTAAAGACATAATAATACAAGGATATAGTGAAGTTAAATCTTCATCAAACATATACTTGTATACACCTGCTTTTGGACAAAATAAATATCCACCTGCATAACCTGGTTTCTTTTGTGGGTGTTTTTCTTTAGGTGGTGGGATTATACCTTCAGATAATAAATAAGCTGAAATAGCTCCATCTTGAGTAACTGTATTATGGTATACTTCTCCATAATTATGTTTACCTTTATGGGATAGATTTTTAGTTAATGCTAAATACTCTAATTTTTTATCTAATTCAACTAAAATTTCAACATCACGAAAGTTATATTCTATAAACTTTTCAATATCTTCCTCAAATAGTCTATCTAAAGAACCCTCATATTCTATTTTATTTAAACCTGTATATTTTTCTCCTAAAGCATCTAATTTCCAACTTGGTTCATCTTCCCAACTATATTTTTTATGTAAACGCATATAATCAAGTGATTCAACACCTGCTATCTCTATTGGTTGTTTTGAATCATATATTTCACCTGTTCTAAAGCTACGTTTTTCTTTAACTTTTAAAATAGGAGATAAATATTCAACCATTTCCTCACCTAATACATTTTGAATTCTATAGTATAGATAAGGAATATCAAAGTAATCACTATTATAACCTATAAGAATATCAGGGTCTAGCTCCCTCATATAAGTAAGAAATTTAGATAATAATAATTCCTCATTATAAACAGGAATTATTTCTTTATTTCCATTTACTGTTGGTTGAAGTTGCTGTTTTGGATCTAAAATAATAATTTTCCATTCATCTTCCTGTTTAAAATACCAAGCAATTGAGGTTACTTTCTTAGGTGCAGATTGAATGTATTCAGGAGTTAAAGCGTCTCCCATTTCAATCTCTATGTCAAAAAATACTTCTTTATGAGTAGTTGAGGGTTCATCATTAATTCCATACTTATCAATTAAAAAATTTTGATAAGGTGACATATCATGAAAATGAAGACCATCCATGTCTCTTTTCCATTTATATATCTTTTTTAATGGTTCACCATTTAGACCCTTATATTTTGCTTCACTTTCATCACACTCAATATAAGCAGGAGAGGACCATTCACTAGTTGAATAGCCCTCATCAGTCCATAGGTGAATTAGGTATTTATTATAACTTTTATATTCGGCAAAACACTTTTTATACATTTACTTTAAAAATTGTTTTAGATTTGGTCTAAAATAATTTACATTTTTCATTACTTTTTTATCACGTGTTCTATAGACAATATAATAGTCTCCAACCTTTTCATAGTGACATGCTTCCTCTTGCTCTTTAGAACGTACCCTAACGGTCTCTTGTGCCTCTTTTTCGCTAGTACAAGCTTTTGACATATTTGACGCTTGTACTTCTTGATACGCTGGCCATATTTGATCCTTAAGACCATGTAACATAGTGCCGTTACCCAACGAAACGTAGGCAATGTCACATAAAGCATCAAGAACTTCAGTAATGTTTCCCGTTTCACAGGCTTCTTTATATTCTTCAAGTTCTTCAAGAATGAAGTCGTATACGAACTGCCATTCTTTTTTTTCAGGGATTGTTGGCTCATAATTGTTTGGTTTACCCATTGTGTGATTAAACTCTTCTACTTCACTTACAAATGGAACATATTTAAATGGATTATTTGATTTATTAAAATTTGAAAGAACAGTTTGTAAAGGATTTCTTTCTCCAGTTAATTCTTCATAATAAGGATTTAATTCACCTGTTTGTGGGTCGTGTGTTGGTATTTCTTTTTTCATAATTTTATATATTGTGTCCTCCGTTATTAATTTTTAAACTATCAAAAAATTCTTTACGTGATAGATTTTCATTATCTCTAAATACACCTGATGCTTTTGTTGTTACCATTGCAGCACCTTGATGTTTTACTCCTCGACATGAAACACAATTATGTGTTCCTACTATTGTAACAATAACACCTTTATTTCCTTCTGTAATTTTAGATACAGCATTATGTATTGCTGAGGTTAATTGTTCTTGGATTGCACCTCTTCTACCAAATAATTCAACTATTCTATTTAATTTAGATAATCCAATTACTTGACCTTTATCTCCTGCTATATAACCAATATGAACTACTCCCCCAATTGTTTGATGATGATGTGAACACATTGAAGTTAAAGGTATATTTCTTTCAATAATAATACCATCATAACCATCTGATGGGAATGAGGTAATAGGAGACATTTGTTCATATCTTCCTGCCCATAAATCGTTTACATAGGCTTTAGCTACTCGACGAGGGGTTTCCAT
>JGI24004J15324_10000611_pt1 | contig 14372 bp, 29 predicted proteins | sample LinPmetageLP32_FD_15324 | JGI IMG/M metagenome (IMG submission 15324)
CCTTAGCTAATCTATCAATATCCTCCATTTGATAATCTTTACCTACATAAGCAAAACCAATTTCTTCATCTTTCTTTATCTTAGCACGTTTTTCCAAAAGAGCATCGTACAACATAAGATAGTCTTGGTCTGTAATATCAAATAATTCATTAAAGTATTTCATACTGTCACCTTTCTATCTTTGTATAAATAGCCACCATTAGGTTGACACACTTCTAATATATCATTGAAATCTCTTTCCAGATTGTATCTTGCTCCTTTAGCTGGAGCATTCCATGTAGCTGCTTTTAGTATATCCAGATTACTATTATCTACAAAGGCATGAACACTATCATTACCATGATCTGTTTGAATAATCTTAGTATACTTTTTATTAATCTTAAAATGAAAGAATGTAGTCGGTTGCTCTTTAGACCATTTACCATGCTGACGGGCAAATGCTTTACTCTCTAATACTTCGCACCATTCTTCTACAAAATTTAAATACTTATCAATCATATCTTATTTTCTCCTTTTGTCTACTTTCCATTCTCTATAAGACGCTATGAAAAACCACGCAGTAGCCAAGATAGCTATAATGTGTAATACCCTTCCAAATATCTCCATTATTTCTTTCTCTTCTTAGTTTTAATACTAAACCCTATACCACTCTTACTATCTCTATATGACAAATAATCAGGTAGACTATCGTCATAATCTCCCCTATAACCTTCTTTAAATCCCTGCACAAATGCACAGATAAGTGCTATCATAAATAAGGTAGAGAGTATTTCCATTTGATTTCTATTTCATTTGTGGGTAATTAACCCTTGATTACTTCTTGATTAACCTATTTCGTGGGAATCCTACCCAATAATGCCCTGTCAATGATATGTAAATTATTAGCTTCTTTGTGATTTATTTGATTCAAATTAGTATCAATATGAGTATGTAAAACTTTGCGTAACAGTTTGATTTCGCTATCGGTAAGAAGTACGCTTTTATACATTATTTCCCTTAATTAATCAACTTTCCTACCAATAGTATACAAGATAGCAATACTACTGTCAATAGGTTTATCGACAATAGAAACACTACTACTTGAGCCAACTTTAGTATTCTTATTTTTCCTAGAGTTTTACCCTATTTCCACCACGGGCAGTAACAATAAGCAGAATTATAATAATTATATGAGAATATTGCTCCAAATTTTGTTCCAAAAGGGTCTAAAAGTGTTTATGCAAGATAGTAATAGGTATAATAGGGGAAGATAGAATGATAAAAATAGTCATAATATAATATACTGGTTCTTTTGGTTCTTGTTCCTATTGGTTGTGATAGTAATAATGTTAATAATAATAGTTTGTATGGTGTAAAAACAAATAACGCGTTTTTTAGTCCGAATATATTCCTTTGTGGAGAATAACAATGGCGAATTTAGATAATGTAGTAGATGTATTTGCTGGAGCAACTTTCAATAATGCCAGTGATGGCAATTTGGTGGTTCCATCAGGTCAAATACCAAGAATGAGTCAAGGCGACAATGTTGCTGAAGGTGCTGAATTAGTTTATGCTTTACTTTCTGCTCTAAACGTAGCAGTAAATGCTGCTGGTAATGAAAATGAAAATGTAAGTTCTAGTGTCAGTAATACTTTTAGTGCTAGTGCTTTAACAATGACTAGACAATTTAGTTTTACTACTACTCTTGATGTTAGTAGTTCTATTGATGATTTTGATGTCAAGCTGGATACAAACAATACGCATCAAAGTCTTGCTCTTACAACAAGCACAGCTGGTATGTCAGCTGGCGTAGGTCTAGTAGTAGATACTCTTGGCGATTATACTATTGCAAATGATGATGCCGGTGATTATATAGTTGAATTAGTAGTAAAAGCAAATGGAGTTCAACAGGCTTACGATGCCAAATATTCTTTTGCTATTACTGATGCCAGTTATGGTGCTGATACAGCTAAATGGGCAGTTGTTAATGATGGCACTAAGTTCTACTTATCCGTCAGCAACGAATCTGGCTTAAATACTGGCGCTCATTCACTAACTGTGACACTTGATGACACCTCAGTAGACTTCCCATCTGAGACTCCTGTAAGTGTAACTATCACTGTTGATCAAGTTGTTTAATTAATTTATAATTTATTTTAATTATATTTTTAAGAGACCCCCGGATTCGTCTGGGGGTTTTTTATTGTCTAAATTCAATATTAGTTATCTTATTAGTCTCCTGACTATCTACTATCTTCTTAATATCTATAACTAATATATAGTCTTTCAGGTCGCCATATTCCTTATTATATTGACCCACATATTCCCCTATCTTTTTGCATAAATTATTACAATCAATATTTTTATTCAATGTAAGTGATATCATAACTCGCTGACTACCAGCATGGGGGCGATCCTATTGGTTTAGATGTTACAAATTATTTGTATTTATTTTTTAAATAGTAATACCACCAACGATAGTATTGTCTGAAATTTTGTCCACTATTATCTATTCTAATATTAGCATACCATCTAACTTCTTCTCTATCTTTTCTTTTGTAGTATACCTTAAATGTCCTACTCGCATGAGGAAAATATCTAGTAGATTGTAACTCTATAGAAACTATATCTATATCTTCTTTAGGGATATTATAATGTTCTTGTTCTATACCATATACTACGTATACAGCAGATTGTTCTTGCCTTTGCAAAGGATCGGGCACATAAACCATATCCATATAAAAAATCAACAAAAATATAAAAACTAAAAGAGCATATATTCCAATACAATATTTTACAATTCTCATAATTAACTTCCTATAAGCCTAGCCCAGCTATAAATCAGTTATACAGTATAATAGTTTAAACTGGTCAATGTGCAAGGTATATTTTAAAAGTCTTCTAAACTCGCTGACTACCAACATCTGTACGATCTGAATAGATTAGGTAGGACATTATTATTTATAGTTTAAGAATCCCTGAAGAAACTTTAGGATGTTCATCTACAATAGTTATTTTAAGGTCTTTATTAATTTTAGCAAAACAACTATAAGTTATTCTTTGACCTTCACAACCATTTATATCCACCTTGGTATAAACATTCACCCTATATCTATCACCATAAAGATTGATAGCTTTACAGGTAACTAAATTATCTGGTTTGCCTATGATACTTAATATCTTATCACAAATCACACCATTAGTTTCCGTACTTACTGGGTTTCGTTGCATAATCTGCCACCTTTCGTTAGTTGTAAATTTAAGATTGGTTTTCTACTTGACAGAATCAGAGATATGAATTAATATTTATGCAGGTCGGGGGTTATAATATACTCCCTTACTACTAATATTATACACTATTATCATCCTCTTCCTCTAATTGATTCCAGTTATTAATAGCCTGTTTACATACTCTTTCTTGTAGATTTAAGAACTGAATAATTGAAGGTAATAATCTAGAGATAGTCCAACAAATATAAGCAAGGAATATTGCCCCAAGTACTACTAAGACATCAGCACTTTTTATTTTGAAAAAATTTATTGAACATATTTCAGAAACCCTTACCGCTCCTGCTAAAACAAAGCAGAATCCTAATAGATTAAATGATGGATATTTCATTCAGACCTCGACGAATAATAAAAACAAAATGGCTAAAACTATCAATATAACATCCTCCATGGTTGACATTTAAAAATTATGGCCTATAATAATTCAGAGGACAGTACTAGCCCACTGTTCACAATTATAACATACGGTAGGGTACTCTACAATATCTAGACTATTGTGCAGCATCATTGTTCCTGAAAGCAATATTAGGAATCAAAGAACCTTGATATAAACCTACACTGATATCACTACTACTATAACATTCCCCATCACCATAATTAGGTAAATTCTTAAGACAAGAATCTATACTCTTTATATATCTATCTGTATAACCAGAACCCTGTTCGTAATTAGTAAAACATTTAACTTTTACTGGTATATTATTTCTACACACAATAAATTGCCATATACATTCATTCTCATCTTGCATAACTAAAGTGCCTCCTATATTCGCTGACTATAACCATCCAGACCAAACCCTATAGTTCGGGTGTGACAATAATCAACCATATTATTATAATGATAGATCGTACATAAGTCATTACTAACAAACCACTTACGTCTACCCTATACCATTATATCGTCTTTTCCCTACTATGTCCATTAGTAAATCGTTCGTAACCCCTTGGTACATAAGGACTTACATATTATAATGCCTATAATTAATTTAGGGGGTATCGAGCGGCCGTGAATGAGCTAAGTCGTTTATTTACAAGGACTTAAAACAAGGAGGGCCAACCCCGTTTCCAAGGCTGACCCTCCCGACACGCACCACGAAAGGAGACTCTTATAGGGACGAGGCGTACTCTGTAGCGAGTGCCATAGCCCTGTTGTTTGACGTACCGTTTTGACCGAACCACAGACTTTCCATTCTGTTGTTGGTATTACGACCCTTGCTGTAATTGAGGTACTCGTTGAAACCATTATAGGCTGCCCACCAAGTTCCACGCACTCCGGGCATATCCTGCTTCGGCCCTTCAATAGTTTCCAGAATACTATCTAGGGTATTTCTGGTACGGGTTTTCAGATCGTCATCGACTGTATGCTCTACATTGATTAGGGTTTTCACATACTTACGAACATCTGCCTGCTTGAAGTCTTTACTAGCAAGGAATCGGAATTGTTCCGCAGTAGCTTCAAACTGGGCATTGATATTATCCATGATGTCCCGAACATTCAACAGATTACTTGCAGCACTACGAGTATGACGAATTCTCAGCAGATTACTCTGTTTATTAGAATGAGCAAACGCTAAGGTATTGACACATACAACACGGATTGGGGTGTAGCCCACACGAATAGCTGTTGTCCCATCATGACTATTTGACAGAAGAATGAACTTCTGCACTTCGTCACCTTTGACAATTTCGCTGGGGTCACGGTTTAACTGAGCGAGAGCCCAGACCTTCTGGCCGTCACTTAGCGAACCACCCGTATGGAGACTACACTCGCCAGCATCTAAGAATGGCTGAAACCATTCAAACGCATCCTTATTCTGGAGCGGTACATACCGAGGTCCGACAACCCCCAGAATAGTCCCGTCACTTTTGCGATAGGTGGCCTTTGCAGGAACATCTACCCCGTCTTTAGTAACGAGATCCTTAGTGCCAACTTCCCAATCCAAACCTGAAGCAGTAATAGCTTCGCTTATTGTTGGAGCGGTTTCTAATTTCTCTCCTAGTCCATGCCAAGGAGTTGCTCCGGTATAAAACATTGATTCAACATTAGCAGCCATTTCGTTTCCTTTTCGTTAGTGGTTACTTGCTATGTCTTAAGTATACTATATATATCGTCGATTGCAAGAGATATTCTTTAGAAAAAATAAAATAAATGTAACTCGTTGATAGCAAAGCACTTACGAGCATCCCGGCCGCACGGTTTTATAGGTAATCAACACCTAAATCTCGTTTGCAGTATTCCGGATGGCTACCATAAGAACATTCATCAGGGATATAACAATATACTCCTACGCAATTAGATCTAGGAGTTTCTCTTCTAATACTTCTAACTATATGCTTAATTGTTTTACCAGAGCATATTAAATCGTCAATTATTATATAGTTTTTAGCTGCTACTCCTTCGACTATAAATTCGCTATACCCGTCCCTCTTCTTGCGAATCATTATTATATTTTTTTTGAGCAGTTCTGCTATCTGTGGAACTATCAACATTCCACTAGCACCACAGCACGCTATGGCAGTATATTCTATATTTAAACTTTTAATATAACTATAAGCACCCATGATGATTTTATTACGATACTTATGATTCAACAGCTTACTGGTATGAGCAGCTCCCTGTATAATTTCTCCGTTATCGGTTCTTCGATACTCTTTTAGTTGTTGTTGTAATATATTCATAGTACCCCCAGTAGGACTCGAACCTACAACATACGGTTTAAAAGACCGCTACTCTACCGATTGAGTTATAGGGGCTGAGTAGGGCGTGAGGGAATCGAACCCACTTCTGTAGTTAATAAGACTACGGTCCTTGACCATTGAACGAACGCCCCAAAGCTGCCCCGATAGGACTCGAACCTATAACCTAGCGGTTAACAGCCGCTCGCTCTACCATTGAGCTACAGGGCAAAAACTACAGGGCAGGGACTCGAACCCCGACTAAGGGTACCAAAAACCCATGTGCTACCATTACACCACCCTGTAATTCATGAGTATTCTGCTATTGATTGTCTCCTCTCATCCATTCGGGTGCGAATTCTGCGAACCCTGTTATCATGAGTACCAGAACCAGAACGATGGCTGTTGTGTCCACGCGAGATCTCCCAAGATTTTTTAGTTGAAATTTTTACCTTACCGTACTTGCTCACCTTCTACTCCAATCCTTGAACAATTCCAATCGAACACCCACATCTATTGTATCATTTACTGGTCTTTGGTCAAGATGTATAGTTTTGTTGCAGGTGAACGCACATTTAGTTGTCACACACCCACTACAAGCTATCAAGATGAACGCCAAACATAGTCTATATACCATTCTACCACCTCCTTAAGAGTTATATCGTCATTCTCAAGGATTTCCTTTACCTTTTCTGTTTCTACCTGATTCATCACACTCATTTTGTGATTAAGGTAACTTAGAATCGTCCCAATTTTCTTATCCTTATCCATAATAGCTCCGGCGAGAATCGAACTCACATTTGAGGTTTAGAAGACCACTGTTCTATCCGTTGAACTACGGAGCCAAAAACAAGCCAGAGCCGCAGTCTTGGATATCCCCATTGACGCTGCGGCCCTGACTATATAATTACACTCCCGGAAGTATCCCATCAGCCTTAGCTGATTCGACTACCAGAGTTGCCTTGCTCTTTGAGGCCTTGTGGGCATCACCAGCATCTTTGACTCCGATACCAAACTTACGGTTACGAGCAACTTTCCAGCCTTGCTCTGAGTATTCCTTGACACCATCAGCCTTGCACAAAGCAAGAGTGTTTTCTGGCAATCCGTCAACTAGAGCCTGACGAATGGTATCCTCGATAACTTCGCAGTCCAAAGCCTCAGAAGCAATCGTTACGTTAAATGAAAAAGCCTTCATAATCAATCTCCAAAGTAAAAGTAAACCAAACCTGTTAAAACCATTATATTATATTTATCGTCATGCGTCAAGTATAAACTTTACATTTTCTCATCCTCTAATTCTTCTGGGTAAAATTGTTGCATATCAAACTCATCCACTAACGCTTCTGGGAAGTCTTCTGCAGTACCTTCATAAAACTCATCTATACCATTGTGCCAAATTCCAGCAAAACTCATTCCTGGCTCAAAATAGGACGCTTGTACGTCAAATCCTAAGACTACTAGCCTCTCATAGAATCCTAATGGAGGACTCCATGCACTATCGAACGTAATACTCAGTTCATCGTCTACTCTGGTTGGTTCCAAACCATACCCGTCTTTGCAGCCAATATCCCACTTTGTGCCCCAGTTCTGCAAACGCCACAGATACCAGTTATTATCAGGGGTGTCATTCTTACTGATAGATTCATTTTCGCCCATCATTCTAGTTGGATCATTTGGATCTCTCGGAGTAGGATAAAAAGTCTCAATAGTCCAATCATCACGATAGGCCTTCTCGAATTTGTCCAGCATAGACTTATCTTCGTGCGTTATAGTTAATTTATTCATGCACCAGTTAGGCATGGCAGACCTCCTCAAGTATGTGTACCCTGTTACCGTCCGTGACCAGACTATCGAAGTCATAGTCATCCCAATCAAAATCTCCGTCATCATCCTCACGCTTCCAACGTGGCTCGACTATAGGATTATACGATAATCTTTCTAAATTGTCAATAGGCAGACTACCTTTCTCATGTATAAAAAAGTTATCGCATTCTACCCAACCACAGACATCTTTTTTGCCTGCTGCATGAACTTTTTCGGCAGCATTTTTTTTATTTATTAGTATGCAGCCTTTCATTTCGATCTGATACTTTTGTGGATTAAGGTACGAGACCGTACCATCCCATGCTCTAATCTGCCAGTGCATGTAATGCTGACCACGTTGTAAGTGAAATCGTACTCTGTATTTCATAGTTGTCTCCTTCTCCTTAGTATATCATATCGACATTATGATGTCAATACCTTTAGCCAATCTTTCCATATTTGGACATTCCAAGTAGACGGCTTAGGAGCACCACGACTAGTATAAGCATTATCAGGATATAGCTTACCTTTACCTTTCACATTGAACCACTGAGCCTGATATACCTTAGTCTGCATGAATTTAGATATGTCTGCTATAGTAATTTCTTCCACACCCATACTAGAAAAATGATCTAGCATCTCTATAATTTTTTGCTTCTTGGTGCGACTATTCATTCTAGTTTCTGTACTGTAGTGTGTTGGTAATACAGAACTATTAGTGTCATACTGAAAATACATTATTATCTCCTTGTCCTCTAGTACACATTATCGACATACTATTGTCAAGACTTTAGTTTATTCGCTGACTATCACCATCCCCACCTATCTTATTAGATAAGGTAAAACAAACTGACGTCTATACGATGTTGGTCCAATCTTCCCCGGCCTAGCCGGAAGGTATAGAACTCCCCCGTTCCCAGTGGAGTACGCTCCTCAGAACGTCACCAGTTGTTTGTGTAGTAGGACTTAGGCATTACCCGTACTAAGGTAATTCTTTCCTGTGCAGCTATCAGGTTACCAAGGTGCTGCACACCCTATCCGTCTTAATGTACGGCCATAGCACTGAGGATTCGCACCCCACAAGTATCTCCGAATGCTTCACAGTAAAGCCTTACCGTATCACAATCTTGGGCTTGAATACTTGGGTAACTGTTCCGTGCCATGTATTGTAAGTATACTATATTTATCGTCATTGTCAATAGAGTTCTTTAGAATATTATAGAAATAATTATGGCACAGCCCGTGCGGCCGGGTTATGCTTAAGTCGTTACCAGATAACAACTTAGGTCGGATACCCCTCTTTGTTTAATATGTCTTTGGTTATAAATACCATAGTTTTCGGTGTTGCTGTTAGATAGTTTTTCATACCTCTTTCATCACAATACATAAATTCATCCAATTCATCGTATTCGTTGATTTCGTGGATCACTGTCCTACAAGCATCATATGGATCTTGACTCGTTGAGTATATTAAAGCCAGTGTTCCAGACTGTATATAAAATTTGCTCATGCTACTACCTCTTCTTTTTTGAGAATCCTTAACGCTTCCGCTGCCTTACTGCCCTTCGGCTGAACGCCGTGAATCAGCAGAGCAAAATCCTGGTTTGCTTTGGTTGGATCGCAGGCATGACTATCGTCGTTGTCAATCTCTAGGCCTAGATCGACTGCCTCCTGTTTACTGAAAACAACTTTAGCAGATCGTAAACTGTACTCTGCAATCATATCGTCATTTCGTCCGCCGTATGATGCAGTCAATACAAGATTGAACGGCACACGGTCACGACTACGAACCCAATACGTCAGAGACTTAGTGTAGGCGTAAAATAAAATGTCCTGATTACGCTCTGCGACTTTGATCCAAGCCATGAAATACTTGTGACTGAACATATCACCAGACACATGAATACGAATGATCCTAGCGTCTTTCGGTAATACTGCACACAATGCGTCTGCCATATCGTCGGACGTTTCTAGTGCGTGAATAGCGTCATGATTACGCTTGCGACTTTTGTATGTATTGGTGAATAATACTTCTTGACTAGCAGAGAAGCAACGGAATTTTGTATCTGGTCCGTCCTTGATTCTGCGACTACCGTCTGCCTGCTCTTCGGCCTGAGACTTGCAGTTGAATGCGAAAGGACAGTCTACTCCCGATAATATATCGAAAGAATAAACTTTGGCAGTAGACCGTCCTATCTTTTTACCTAACCACTTCTTGAGCGTAGTGGTAGCAAGTTTGTAGAGTTTTTTGAGCTTAGTATTAGCTGCTGAAAATTTCATGTGGTGTTCTCCTGTGTGATTCTGCTTGTCTCTTCCAGTATACTATATTATCGTCCCCTGTCAACTAAAAACTATAGAGAAAATAAAAAAATTTATTGGCATGACCCGTGCGGACGGATTCTCTATAAGTCGTTTACTTCCAACAACTTAAGATAACGACAAGAACATTAAATACAAACCAGATGACCATCATTATATTATCCATAATCTTTTCCTCCTTGTTTATTCGATAATATACACCTAAGACTCTATGTTCCGCTGGCTATATCCATTAAGTCCAATCTTGACAGTTTAGATAAGACATAAACAGCAATCATTATATCTTATCCTGGTCTTCTGTCAACAAGAGTTAAAACTATCCGGTGGGGCGGCCCGCACCTAAGTCATTGCTAGGCAACAACTTAGGGCGGGTTCACACACACCACGAGAAAGACTAGGAGGTCAAGAAGCCGAGTAAAGATCGGCGGCAGTTCTTGACTCTTTCACAGTAAAACTGTCGGTACTCTCCGTCTTGTGTCTCACATGTCACAAGGTGGTTAGTACGCTGAAACTCTGGATCATTCTTCCGGTAGTTGCTGACCTGATTCATACGTTCTATCTTAGAATCAGATCGATATACTACAGGCTCAACAACCCGTGCTTTCCATCTCTTAGGTTCTCCGTTAAGAGGTTGTAGATATTCAAAATTAAATACCTGACCAACCTGAGCATCACAGAGACTACTGTTTTTGCTATAGACTGAAGCAAATACAGCAAAAGCAATCAAAAAACCAACAGCGGCAATACAGCCGAGTACAATCATATCGTTCATTTCGAACTCCTAAAAGTGTGTAAACTACTAAACCCAAAAACCATTCTACCATATGCTCAACACCGTGTCAAGCATAAACTCTCATACCTTCCTGAAAAGGTGTTCCGTGACTAGTGAACCATTCCCAATCTTTCTGGAATACGCCCACTGGACTATATTTATTGATTCGTTTTTTAGTGGTTGGACTCTTCCACCCACCATGCCTAAGTGTAGCAGAATCATCATCATGAATCACAACAATATCTGTACTGAAATGCTGAATAGCTACGCTACCATTCGGTAAAATTCTTGCTCTAGTATTGTTTCCTACCTTACGATCCATTCTGTTATTCTTACCTAAAACTAACTGTGTTGCTTCTGCGTGTGTCATAAGTATTTTCTCCTTACTTGTTATATCGTCATTTTACCATGTGAAACTTTAGCTGTCAATATAAAAAATAGAAATTTTTTTTGGTATGACCCGTGCGGCCGGTCCCGTCGTAAGTTGTTTACTGACAACGAGTTAGGCTTCGCAGACTATAAGTCTTTACTGATTTTTTTCATATTCGCTTTCCCTTGTTCAGTTACATCGACTTCCAGCATCCGTTCCGTCCCATACAACCCTGTATGTCCTCTGTATTTATTGAGAGCAACATTATAGAACATTTCTTCACAATCAACGCGAGAACATAGGCTTCCATAGACCTCAACAAAATGCTGTCCTCCTTTACCTCCAATTTTTACTGAAGTGCCATTCTCTGAAACAAAAACAAAAGCTATCATATCAAACAACCAAGGCTTGATAGCATTAAACTTATAGTTGTTTGTTTTCAAATATTGTGACGTTTTAACTTCCATCCTTTTCCATTGTCCGTCCACTTTAACATCTAGATCACGACTATCTGTGCCTCCTAGATGTTTGACCTCATATCCTAAATCTTCCAGAATACCTTTAACAACAAACTCTCCTCTATCTCCTTTTTCCCTTCCTGATGCCATAAGACTTCTTGAAACAGGATCGACGAACCGATCATCCACTTTAGCATTCTTGTCATAATCTGCCATGTATCGTTGGAAATCTCGTTGCGAAACAAAGCCTTCAGTTTTAGTTATTTCCTTGTTCATCTTTTCTTTATCCTTTGTGGTGAATGTGTGGCGTGTGTGCCGTTTTCCTAAGTATACATATAATATCGTCTGCTGTCAAGCGTTAAGTTTAAAGAAAATTGATTTTATTTAAGTCGTTATTGTACAACAACTTAGGCACAGTACGTGCGGCCGGGTAGCCCCTCTAGGGGGTAAACCCTATTTGAGGAGCATTCCCTTCAGTTAGATGTAATACGGTCGTAAGGATAATTCCCATGATAAGGGCTGTTATCATAATTCGGGCTAGGCTCTTCTGGTTTTTCTGTCCATACTTCTCGTTCATATTCGCTCTCCTTAGCGTCTAACATATCCCTGAGATACCAGCACAACAACGTGCCGCATACATATCCTATCGTCAAACTACCAGCATCAAGTTCAATAAAATTCATTCTCCCGTATACTCCTCATAAGTGAAACTTTCAACACCTCTACGATATTGCTCCTCTACAATACCTGAAATCGCTACTATGTTTTCTTGTCTGTTCTCTGCTGTACTAAGATCAATCTTAGGTACTGCTACCATTATCTCCAGATTTTCCTGTTCAATACCAGTAATTTCATCGACAATATTTTTGCAATCGTAGTATCGAAAATTTTGATCCATTGCTTTATTCATTCGTTGTTGCTCCATCTTTGTAGTAAAACCCTCGAACATAGTTTAACAGTTTCCCAATCTTTGTCAAGTTGAGCTTCTGTGCGTTTTGATTCAATAACCTCTGTAGACTCCCTTCTCAAATAGACGATTCTTAGCTGTTCAGACATCTGCATTATAGAAGTTCCTCGCGTAAAGTATATTTCCCGCTACTCTCATTCCGTCCTGATCATCTAATTCCCAGCTATTAACATAATATAATTGTACCAACTTAGTAGATAGCCTGTCAAGTATATCATACAAACTATCCTCTACATATTCATTCATTTTCATCTCTCAATCGTTGGAGTAATTCTTTCGCACCTGATCGGACGACATTTTCTAATGTTCTTACATCGTCTAAGTCTCCTCTCAACTTTGCTTGTGGAATATCTCTTCCGCATTCCCTGACCCACATCTGTATATCTTCAGTCGCAAATTCATCAAAGTAGTATTTCATTTTTTTGATACCCGTAGATTACTATTCCAATTAAGATAGCCACAAACAATATTCCCATTCTATCCCCAATCTTCCGGATATTCAAGACAGTCGTGATAACAATCCCATTCTGGCCCGTATCCGTACAGGTCATCACATTCTTGCATCATATCAGGTTGTCCGTCGTCGTACTGATCATCTTCCATCATATCACGTAGCGTGTCAATGCTATCGTTCGTGAAATCCTCAGCGAATTGTTCAACGTCAACAAGCCCATCAACAACGTTTCGGTCTGAACGATAAATATTTTCTGAAGGTGTCATAATTAAGTTTCCAAGTGGTTAAGTGTTATATTCCAAGTATACAGTTATTATCGGCATTGTCCAGTAAAATCTTGAGAATCTGTACGATTATTGTGTCAAGAAAATTTGACACAATTTTGTTCTCGAATGGCACGGCGTTCGCTGGCTGTTATACTATTATTCAGCCGATTACATCGGCTAGGACAGATAAGATACATAATATAGGAAACCCGGCCGCCCGTGTATTGCGTAAGTCCTTTACTAGCAAGCACTTAGATCGTCTTCTTCTACCTCATCATCTTCCGCATCTTCAGAGAAACATGCTGCGTTGATCTCATCTATATCCAGGTTGCTATCGTTCCATGCTACATGGTCAGGAGTTTCCAATGAATCCAACTCCCGCACAGTACCAACAAACTCATCATAATTAGAACAAGACATGCTGAGATTGTAGAGCCCTTCATCGTTAGCAATCCACAAGCAAACATTCCACGTTTCATAGTTTTCATATCCGTTGTAACTCATGATAACCTCTCTAGTAAAATCATTGAAACAGCAACCACTAAGAAAAGCATAACACACATTCCATCAGCGTCAAATCTTTTTTTCATTTTTAACTCCTTAATGTTATATCGACATTATATACAGTATAACTTTAGTTGTCAATAGATAAATTTAAAACATTTTCCGGCGGGCCGTGTTCCTTTTAAGTCGTCTACTGGTAAGGGTTTACGTCAACAATACATATCGTTTTTTATTACCTCCCACTGTTGCCAGCTTTGAAATTTTATGTCGAAAGAATAACGCTGCTTTCCCTTGTATATACCTACTACTTAGATGGTGATTCATTTCCGCGAATGATATTTTATCTTTACCCTCTACCATCTGATTCCATATAATGTCTTTCTGCTCTGATGTAACATACTTAGGATTCATAGGAGTAGCAGTCATGCTGCCCATCTTCTGTTCAATTTGTTTCTCTACAAACTCTGGCGATAGGTCACTCATAATATCAGAGTACTGTTCTTTTATATCCTTTAC
>JGI24004J15324_10000616_pt1 | contig 14323 bp, 15 predicted proteins | sample LinPmetageLP32_FD_15324 | JGI IMG/M metagenome (IMG submission 15324)
TTAACCCTTTATATACAGAAGACAAAGACATAGTACCCAAAACGATAGGTGGCACTTCATTATTAGAAGTCCCAGACTCTGACTTCTTTTCATTACTAGATGCAGTTGTGCCAGATGCAGAAACTGTCACAGATTTTATGGCTTTTCCAGGATACTTTAGTTACACCGTTGCCCCAGAAAAAATAAAGGGGTATCCAGACGGTATAGACAAAGTTNTAATTAGTATGAAACAAGAACAAGACCGTGTTGAAAATGTACTAAAAGATATATTGGGTGATAAATATCAAGGCACCGATGCTACAACATTAGAGGGTTTTGATTTATTTGGTACTAGAGATCAACTTGCAAGAAAAGACTTTTTTGAAGATAAGAAAAAATATTTTGAGGATAAATATCCAGGATCTAAATATTTTCGTGTGCAAGTAGGCAAAAATAAAACAGAAGAAGTATTTAGTTTAGTAGATGATGGAGAAGTATATAGGGTTGATCCAAATGGTGGGTTTAGCGATTTAACTGGGGATATAGGTGACGTGACTGGAACAGCAGGAACATTATCTACCTTTGGTTCTATAGTTGGTTCTTTCTTACACCCTTTGATGGGTACGGCTGGAGGTTTTGTCATAGGTGATGCGGTAGACAAACAGTTAGCTCAAGAAGGTATTGATGCAAGTAGAGATGAATTAGCAGAACAGTTTAGCACAAGTCAAGCAATACAAGGTGTTGTTGAAGGTATTATAAATCAGTTTGCTCCCGGATTAGGTAAATATGTAGTGGCAAAATTAAAAGGTGATGAAGCTGGAGTCCCTTTTAATATGCTAATAAAAAAGATACCTAAAGAAGGATTAGATGCACAAAGGTATGCAGTAAAAGAAGGATTACCCTTATTAGGAATAGCACAATTAGCGACCAAAAGTACATTGGGTACAAAACTTTACGGTCAAGCATCATTCATCTCTCGTAAAGTTACTGATTTACGTTTAAACCAACAAGCAAAGATTTTGAAAAAGTTAGAAGCTAAAGCAAATGCTCCTGGTGGATTCAATAATATGACACAAGCAGAACTAGAAAATTATACTATAATGAAAGGCAACGCATATAATAATGATTTGTTAAAGTATATGGATGATGTTTTTAATTTAAAATCAAAACCAGATAGTACAAAAATATTCTCAAAAATTACTGATGATTCTGTCAAATTAAAAAAAGCATTAGATTTACAAATAGATAAAAAGTTTTTACAAGCCTCGCAAAAAGCTAATTCAGCTGGAGCTACGTTTGACTTGAGTCCTGCTGTGTCAAAAGCTAAAGAAATTTTATATGGTATAAGAACACGAGCTAAACCAGACCCTAAAAATCCTGCAGATAAATCAACAATAGGTTTAAATATTCCTGGAGGTGACTTAGGTAATCAGTTAACAAGATTAGTAAACGTTTTAGACCCTACTGTGTCAAAGTTAGTTACTACTGACATGGGTACTAAAAAAACATTTTCTGCTTTAAAACAAATAACTACTATTAGAAATGATTTATCAGACTTGATACAAGAAGGTGGGTCAGTAGGTAGACAAGCAAAAGAAATAGTGCAATTAATTGACGATACAATAACTAACCCGACTGTAAAAAATAATGTGTTTGGTAAGGACATGACAAAGTTTATGGATGAGGGTAAAAAGTTATTTCAGCTACGAACTGGTGTGGTACATAGAAGTAATTTTAAAAACTTTTTTTCGGATGAAGGTAGATTAACACCTAGAAAAGTAGTCAGTCGCATATTTAATGGTGATGTTGATGAAGAGTCATTTGGGTTGTTTATAGACTTTGTAAAAAATGCTTCAAAAAACAAAGCAATGGATTTAGCTTCTGTAAAAGTTTTAAAAGATGATTTTGCGAATGCTTTTATAACGTATGCTACACATAATCCAGGACAAGCGGGATCAGTAGTAGGTAAATTAATAAAAGAACAACCTAATTTAATTAAAGAATTATTTCCATCACCACAAGCCAGAGCTAAGTTAGCACAGTTTTCAAAAAACATAGAGTTTTTAGATGGCTCTATATTCAAAGGGCTACAAAAAAAGGCATTATCTAATTTGGAAACTGCTAAAGGTTTTATAGATGGGGCATCAGCAAAAGAAATAGATGATTTTGTTAAAGCCTCTGGTGGTTTTAATGATCCAAAAATTGCAGAACTTAGACATGCTGTTTTAGATAATATATTTAAAAACCCTACTATGAAAGGCACGTCTCCACAAGCTCCTGGAGTAGAGGTAATAAACGCTAAAGAACTTGTTAATGAAATGAATAGGCTCGTAAATTTTAGCACAGATAAGTATTCGAAACTTAAACCTTTATTTGTTAATCCAGCTAATACAAAACAGTCAGATGAATACTTAAAGAATTTAAAAAACATAAGAAACTATACACATTTTACACAAGAAGCTTTGGATGCTGGAGGTCAAATGGCTGGAGGTGCAAGGGTTGGTGCTTTAATTAATAACCTTGATCTTGGTGCTATAGCTACAATCATGAAGTCAGATTTACTAGCTAAAGCTTTGTCCACACCACCAACAGTAGCACAATTAGAAAAAGCGTTTGGTAAATCAAAGTTTAGTATTCTTACATTAGAAAAGCTTACTCCAATATTTAATGCCATAGCTCGTGAGTATGGCATAACTGATTTTGGTCAATCAGCAGGTCCAGAAGATCCCGTAGAAGAAATCAAAAGGACTGGTCAGCCAGTACAAACTTCTGCTTTGGATACTGATACTGTCGCACCAAACACAATTACACCGAATACATTAAACTTGAATCTTCCCGAAGTGTCGGGTGGAGGTTCGTCTAGTACTCCTCCAAGAACCACGAACTTTGCCTCATTGTTTCCATTTGACACTACGGGAGGAGCAATACAAAGCAGAGCAGGGATAGGCGGATTAGTATGAACATAAAACAATTACAAAAAGACTTACGACGTGATGAAGGCTGTGTCAATGCTATTTATCTTGATCATTTAAATTTACCAACATGTGGGATTGGTCATTTAATTACTGAGTGGGATGAAGAGTATGGTCAACCAGTAGGAACTACTATATCTGATGATCGTGTAGCTCAATTATTTGAAAAAGATGTAAAAGTTACGTTAGAAGAATGTAGGGTACTTTATGGAAACTTTGATGATCTACCTGAAGAGGCACAACTTATACTAGCAAACATGATGTTCAATATGGGTAGACCTCGTTTAAGTAAATTTAAAAAAATGAATTTAGCCATAATGGATGAAGATTACTTAGAAGCTTCTTTGCAAATGGAAGATTCCAAGTGGTATAAACAAGTGCCAAACCGAGCAGAACGCCTCGTAGAAAGAATGGCAAACTTACAAACATTTCCTAGCGGATAAACGAACATGGTTGTTGCAGAAATACTCACTGGGATAGCCTTAGTGCAAAAGTCTGTAGAGTTCATTAAGAGCAACATCAATACCGTACAAGATATATCTGGCATTGCTAAACAGATAGATGGATTCTTTGAGGGCGAAGCTCAAATGAATAAAAAGTCTGGCACAGTAGGTATAAAAGAACAATTTGGTATTGAGTCTACAGCTAATGATTTTATAAATATGAAACTGTTAGAAGAAAAACGTCAAGAATTAAAAAACATGATTAATTTAAGGTTTGGACCAACGGCTTGGGATCAGATAATTGCTGAACGTGCAAGTAGAATAAATAATGCAAAAGAAGCAGATAGACTTAAAAGGGTAGAAAAACGACAACAACAAAAAGAATTAATAGATACATTACAAACTATGGGTATCGTATTTTGTGTAGTTGCTGTTATTGGTATATCTATAGTCTTAGCATTTAAAGCTTTTGGTTATGAGTATCAATCAAGAGATTATACTAGGCAACAAAAAATTCAACGTGGCGAGATTATTCTACCTATCATGACTACNTGNAGANTAATGAAACAAAAAGTATTTAAAGATAAGATGGCTTGTATTTATATTGGTGCTCAAAAAACATATGAGTTAGAGTTTACAGATATAGCTGTTGGTTGTCCACGCAAATATAAATGTAAATTAAATCCAAATGGTAAAGAACCAAACATAGATCAAGTCATGGAAAGTTTAAGAGGTATTGCTAAATGAGTAAATGTATTGGAGTATGTAAATTAAATGAGCAAAAAGTCTGTGTGGGTTGCAATCGTACAATAGAAGAGATTAAACAAGCTTATGAAAAAAACATTAGAAAATAATAGTAAGTATGCCGAGTATGATCAAGATGGTGATGGTATCGTTACTGATGCAGAACTCAGTCATGTAAAAGAAATTAAAGAAACAGAAACAAAATTACGCAAGAATCTTGCACAACTACGCATGGCAAGATACACATTAATCGGTATGGGTGCATTTACTTTAGCTATGTTCTTTATTCCCATTGAAAGAGTTGAAGCTTTAGCTGATATTAGCAATTTATTCTATATTTCAGGGGCTGGAATAGTAGGAACTTATATGGGGACTACTGCCTACATGACCAAGAATGGGAAGTAATTAAGGGGTACAAACATACCACCCACCCTTGCTCTAATGACTGTATCGAGCTTATACGCAGTCGTTTTTTGGCTAAACTATCCAATCTGTAACATTTTCTTGTAAAACAACACTTGCTATATCAATTTTACTTCTTAAGGCTAATAACACTTTTTCGTCTACTGTTTTTTCAGCAATTATATCAATATAGGTAACTTTATTAACTTGTCCGATACGATGTGCTCGGTCTTCACTTTGTAACCTAACCTCTAAATCGTAACTATTACTATAATATATAACTGTAGATGCTTGAGTAAGTGTTAAACCATAACCTCCAGTTCTTGGTTGCCCTACAAAAAACCTTACTGGACTGTCTGGGTTTTGGAAAGCACTCATTGCGTAATCTCTTTGGTCTACGCTAGTTGCCCCATAGTAAGAAACCACACTATCATCACCATACATTTTTTGTAACATCTGTTCTATACTTTCAATGTCATGTGTAAAGTTCGCCCATATAATAGCCTTGCCATCTATTTCCTCTACTACTGATTCTAATTCTTTTATTTTAGCAGAAGGAAATGTTTTTAGTGTTCCATCATCTAGTTTTACATGTCCAGAACAAACTTGTTGTAGCCGAAGTAATTGTGTCAGTATTGTGGTTGGGGTTACTGTTCCCTCTTCACATATACCAAGTGCAATCTTTTTTAAGTCGTTATACATTTTAGCTTGTTCAGGTGTAAGTTCTACAACTCGCTTTGTGTAAACCTTATCTGGTAAATCTAAACAATCTTGTTTGCGTACTCTAAAACTAAAATTATCTAACAAGCCATTCAACTCCTTTAGGTTTTTATAACCTACTATCTGGTTAAAACTGTATGAACCTAAGTTACGTCTTTTAATAATTGCATATTCATTTTGGAAACTAAAAAAGCTTTTATGACCTAGTAGTTCTGGACTCAAAAACTCACACTGGGTATACAAATCCATAGGGCTTTTTGTTATAGGACTACCAGTCATTATTCTACGGTACTTGGCTAACTTCCCAAGTTTCACTATAGACTTAGTGCGTTTAGCATTCTTACTCTTTATAGTAGTGCTTTCATCTATAGCCATTAAACAACTATGACCCAACAAAAACTTTTCAGCTACTTCTACACCTTTGCGTGTACTAAAAGCTTCTATGTTCATTAAAAATATTTTTAAGTTATAGTCTTGTGCAAACATTGTATTCCAAGTGTGCAAAAACTTTTGTGTATGATTAGGTTGCCATATACAAATATCATGCAATACATGTTCTGGCATATGGGTTGGTATCTCATTACGAGACCAGTTTCTATATACACCTTTGGGTGCAATAACCAAAACAGCAGTGATATGACCTTTGTCATACAACACACTAAAATTATCTATCAAAACTTTAGACTTACCAGTTCCCATATCCATAAAATATGCAAACTCATCTAAGTTCCAACCTTTCCTTAGAGCAGTCAGTTGGTGCTCATACGGAGGCATCTTAAATTTATATTTCATTACCTTAACTTTCTGACTTTACTATATACAAACTTTTTTAAAAACTTAAACCTTTTGTGGTCTACCTGATATCTTTCGCGGGACGGAAAATATATCGATATCTGATATTTAAATATCTGATTTATCATTTAGACTAAATTTAGTTTTACTACTATAAGTAAAAGTATATATTTAAATGTACTGCTTAAAAAACAGTACAACGGCATAGGAGAAAGTATGACGGTATTTATTACGCAAGAAGTTCCTGGAAGAGATATAACAAAGGCTTCCCAGTATGGCGACTTGCAAATATTAATTCCTGCTAAAGAACAAGTGGCTTTGTCTTCTCAACCTACGGTTAGAAGAATTAATCGCTTGTTGCGTAAATTTAACAGTAAAGATTATTTGTTGTTATCAGGGGATCCGGTAATCATAGGTATCTCTTGTGCTGTTGCCATGTCTAACAATATAGGCAAACTTAATATACTAAAGTGGGATAGGCAAGACGAAGAGTATTATCCCATAACAGTTGACATCTATGACAAGGAGGTTTAAATGGATTTCGAATCAACTGCAAACGAACTTACTAAAGTAAGTGAAAAGGGGCTGAGTTCTGTTAGTTCCTTATGCAAAAAACAACTTGAACTTGAGGACAGAGTAAAAGCACTCAAGGCAGAGTTGAAAGAAACAGAACAGTTTTTAAGGGAAATATCACAAGACTTATTACCTTCTGCTATGCAGGAACATAACTTAAAAACTTTGCAAACAGAAGATGGTCATGAAATAACAGTCTCGGACTTTGTTTCAGCACATATATCAGAGGCTAATCGTAGGGAGGCTCATGAGTGGCTTACTTCTAATGGTTTTGGAAGTTTGATAAAGAATACTGTTACGGCTTCATTTGGTAGAACCGAAGATAATAAGGCTAAGGATTTATTAGCTGACCTACAAGGTCAGGGTATGACAGTTACAAATAAGGTTTGGGTTGAGCCACAAACGTTAAAGTCGTTTGTTAAAGAACAAACTGGAAAAGGTGAAAATATACCTCATGATATATTTGGTATATTCTTAGGTATACAAACTAAAATAAGGAGAAAGTAAATGGCTGAAGTAGCTAAAAAACAAGAGGGAGCACTTGTCAACGCTTCATTTGAGCAAATGTCCGGATTAGGCTTTGCAGAAACTACAACCGAAGATATGTCCATACCGTTTTTAAGAATACTTGGTACTGGAAGCCCACAAGTAGATGAGTCTGATGGTGCTTATGTTGAAGGTGCTAAAGGTGGTATGATTTATAATACTGTCACAAATACAGTAACATCTGGTAAAGAGGGTGTATTAGTCGTACCTTGTTATTATAATAGGCGTTACGTTGAATGGAAGCCAAGAACAGAGGGTGGTGGTTATGTAGGCAGTCATCAACCTGATGATCCTATTGTTGGAACTGTAACTCGTAGTGAAATTAATAATGAAGAAGTATTACCTAATGGTAACTTACTGACAAATACTGCTCAACACTTTGTAGTATTAATTGATGGTGATTCTTATAGTAGAAGTTTAATTACAATGTCTAGTACACAACTCAAAAAGTCAAGACGTTGGTTATCACAAATGAATGCTATGACTGCTATGGGTAAAAACGGTCCATACACTTTACCAATGATGTCGCAAGTTTATAGGTTAACAACTGTGCCTGAGCAAAACGATAAAGGTAAATGGCATGGTTGGGTTATTGCTAAGGAAAGGCAGATTGATTTATCAGATCCTTTTGAAAAAGGTTTGTTTGAAAATGCAGTAGCCTTTTCTAATTCTGTTAAAGCAGGAGAAGTTGATGTTAAAGAGGTAGCCCCAGAAACTCCAACAGACTTACCACCAATAAAAGAGGCACCAAAGTCTCAAGACAAATCTGACGATGGTGATCCTTTCTAAGAACACCTAATATTGTTGTTTAAGTTTATATTAGGTAGAAGCCCTAACACCTCCTTGTTTCGTTTGTTAGGGCTTCGTTTTAGGAGGGGTTATGGAATTAGCAGAACAGTTTTTCAAATTATTTGAAGGCAATAAAAGAGCTTACGGTGTTGTTGATCTTGATGATAACGCTAGTGGCAAAAAGACTGGGGTCTACAAGATTATTAAAAAGCCCCCTGAAGTAAAACAATGGCAAGACCATTTAAAAGGTAAACAAGGGTTGGGCGTGATACCCATTATGGATGACAATACTTGTTTATGGGGTGCAATAGATGTTGATAACTACCAAGTTAATCATAAAGAGTTAGTAGAAAAGTTACGCAAAGCAAAAATAGTTGGATGGGTAGCACGGAGTAAATCTGGTGGTGCTCATATATATTTCTTTTTTAAAGAACCTATAAAAGCTTCTACTGTAAAAAATAAATTAGCAGAGATAGCTTCTGGTCTAGGTCAGGCAGAGGGTGAAGTTTTCCCCAAGCAGTCAGAAATATTAGTAGAAAGGGGTGATACTGGAAACGCTTTGAACATGCCTTATTTTAAAGGCAACATGAGTACTCGCTCTGTATATGATTTAAAAACAATTGAAATAATAAGCTCCCAAGAGTTTGTTAAAAAAGCTAGTCAATACAAAATAACCAAGCAACAATTTTCTGATTATAAGATAAATGCTAGTCAAGACAGTTACTTACCCGACGGTCCACCATGCCTTCAACACTTATGTAGTATGGGTTTTGGGGAAGGCTCACGGAATAACGCCTTGTTTAATTTAGGTGTTTACTCAAGGATGTTTGACGCTGATAATTGGGAAGCTTTGATACAAAAGTATAACCTTGATTACTTAAAACCATCACTTTCACATGCTGAAGTTGGAGCAGTAATCAAACAGTTGCAACGCAAAGATTACTTTTATAAATGTGAAGACCAACCGATAAAACCTTTTTGTAATAAAGAAGTTTGTGTAACGAGGAAGCACGGTGTTGGTCCAAATGGCGTTCAAAATAATATGTCTGCCCTTACAAAAATAGATGGTGACCCACCTATCTGGATTCTAAATGTGGATGGACAAAGGTTAGAATTAAGTACGGATGGATTGATATCACAAACTCGGTTCCAAAAAGATTGTGTATCACAGATTAATAAACTCCCAAGAACAGTGAGTCAAAATGCGTGGCAGACAAGAATACAATTATTATTAGATAGTTTAACTATTGTAGAAGTTCCACCTGATGCTACAATAAAAGGAGAGTTTGAAGATTTATTACATTCCTTTTGTAGTGAACGAGCAAGGGGTGTGGAACGTGATGATATTTTACAAGGAGTTGCAGTATGGATGGATGGATTAGTTTATTTCCAAGTCAAAGATATAAAAAAACATCTTACAGTAAACGACTTCAATCATTATTCTTCCTCAAAGATTACTTTACGATTACAGAATATAGAAGCAGATAAGATGTTTTGGCGAGTGAAAGGCAAGGGGATACATGTGTGGTCATTGCCTCAAGAGTATTTTGAAAGTGATAATGAACCCATGGACTTACCAGAGATTCCTAAACAAAAAGATATAATCTAGTGAAGATTGTAGTTGGTCCTCCAGGAACTGGAAAAACAACTAAACTGCTTTCATTAGTAGAACAATATATTGAGTCTGGTATTTCTCCTGATAAGATTGGTTACTTTGCTTTTACAAGAAGAGCCGCGAATGAAGCTATTGAAAGAGCATGTGAAAAGTTTAGGTTGGTAAAAAAAGACTTACCTTTCTTTAGAACACTCCATAGCCTTGCCTTTATGCAGATAGGTATAAGTCATACTCAAATTATGACACAAAATAAATATAAAGAAATATCTGACTGGTTAAAGATAGGTAACTTCTATGGTCAGTCTGATATGTCGGATAGTCCTTTTAAAGATTATGGTTATGGAGATAAGTTCTTAGAGATTATTAATATGTCTAGGATATTGCAACAACCTCTACGTTCCGTCTACAATGCTTCAACTGTTCCACTACGAACAGATTGGGCTAGAGTTGATTATGTTAATAGAGGGTTAGAGCTTTGGAAACAAACACATGAGCTTTATGACTATACAGATATGTTAGAATACTTTTGCAAAAGGAAGTTATCTCCAAAGTTAGAAGCGGTGTTTATAGATGAAGCACAAGATTTATCACCTCTACAATGGGAAATGGTGCATCAGTTACAACAAAACACAAAGCAGATATATGTAGCGGGAGATGATGACCAAGCTATATTTAGGTATGCAGGAGCAGATGTAGATTATTTTATAGGTTTAAAAGGCGAAGTTACTGTTTTAAATCAAAGCTATAGGATACCTTCTTTACACCATAAGTTAAGTCAAAGTGTTATCAGTACTGTGGTTGGTAGACGTAAGAAAGAGTTTTTCCCTAGAGCAGAAGAAGGCACAGTAAATTGGTATCGCCACTCAGAGATGGTAGATATATCAGAAGGCGACTGGTTGTTATTGAGCAGAACAACTCGTGGGGCAAAACAATTAGAGGAAGAAGTAAGGAGGCGTGGTCATTTGTATATCTATAATGGTAGTAGTTCGATTGACCATAAGGTTTTAGAAGCGGTGCGACTGTGGGAAAAGCTACGGTCTGGTGAACGTTTACGAGCAGAGCATGTACGGATTATCTATAAGCAGATGATACTTGGACAACAAGTAGAATATGGACACAAGACATTGCCTAAGTCGACGGATGGAGAACTATATTCCATACAAGATTTACAAGACTTTCATGGATTACTACACAGTCTTCCATGGGATGAAGGGTTGGGTAAGATACCTGAGGCTGACCGACGATATATTAAAGCTTGTCTTCGTAAAGGTGAATCATTAACTACTCTTCCTCGTATAAGGATTTCTACAATACATTCTTCTAAAGGAGCTCAGGCTACAAATGTATTAATGTTGACTGATACTATGAAGCGTTCATATTCTATGTGGCGAAGGTTTGATAATGCACACTATGATGAGGCTCGTGTCTTTTATGTTGGTTTAACAAGAGCAATAAAAAATCTACACTTGATACAACCTATGTATTCCCAAGGATACTCAATCCCAAACTAAATGCTCAAATAGAGTAATTGACGATTTACTACTTTGTATCCCCCTATATTATATAAACATAACTTAACCATTAGCAGAAAGGTTTATAATGTCGCAGTTATATGTAAACAAAGGCAAACTTAGGGAACTCAACAATAGGGCTATTAGGCGTAAGTCTAACAGAACATTGAAACCTAAGTTTGTTGAGAGCCTACCTAATACCCTTGAGGAAATAGGGTTTGACGGTCAGGACAAAACCGACCTTGTGCGTTATCCAGTAACAACCACTATGCCCCACAATGATGTGGAGATGCGTGTTTGTTTTGCAACACATAAGGGCGACCAACTATGGTTAGATATTAGCTTTAAGGAGTATGAGGCACTCCCAAGTTTTGACCTAGCCAATAACGATGTAGTGTAAAGGAGGTATATTATGGCACACATGGTAGAAACGATGGCTTACGCAGGGAAAGTTCCTTGGCATGGGCTTGGTAATAAAGTTGACGGTAATTTAACACCAGATGAAATGTTAGTCGCCGCTCAGCTTGATTGGACAGTTTCCAAACGTCCACTGTACTTTGCTGACAAACCAAATACTTGGGACTTAAATGACCCTCGTGGTGAGGCAAGTTTACTAAAAGCAGAAAAGCATTACGCTATTGTTCGCGATACAGACAATAGGGTACTGTCACATTGTGGCGAGGCTTTTGTGCCTTTCCAAAACCAAGAAACAATGTCGTTTTTCAAAAAGTTTACTGAGGCAGGACACATGGAAATGGATACTGCAGGAAGTTTATCTGATGGGGAACGTGTTTGGGGTCTTGCTAAAATTAAAAAAGGTTTTAAATTAGCAGGAGGTGATGAAATAGAAGGCTACTTACTTATGGCTAACAGTCACAAAGTAGGTTCTGCCATGACTATTATGTTCACACCTATCAGGGTTGTTTGTAACAACACGATAACTTTAGCACTCAACCAAGACGGCATGACTGGTAAGTTCAGAGTTTTACATTTACAAATGTTTGATGAAGAAATTATGCAGTCAGCGGAACAAGCGTTGGGTATCTCTGGTGAGCAAATGAAAACGTTCCAAGAGCAGTCTGAGTTCCTTGCTAGTAAACGAGCCAAGCAAGAACATATAGACAACTACATCGCTGAGATGCTTCAGCCCAAGTTACTTATTGAAAGGGCAAAAGCTGAGGGCATTGACCAACCACCTCTACATGAGCAGTTTACTAATACTTCAGAACTAGTGCGTCAAGCTATTGACCTTAGTCCTGGAGCTAAATTAGCATCTGCTAAAGGTACTTGGTGGGGAGCACTTAATGGTTTGACATATGTTATGGACCACCAGAAAAAGTCTAGTTCTCAAGACAATAGGCTTATGTCTGCATGGTTTGGTAATAGTGCGATAACCAAGCGTAAGGCTCTTACAAAAGCTTTGGAATATGCTAAAGCTTAACTTATCGGGTAGAGCATAATACTATTGTGTTCTACCTATCCCTTGCTAAAATTAATTAAATAAACTTTTATAGAAAGGAAAGGTTATGTCAGATAGTAAAGAAATATTATTTGAAGCATTAACAGATGTTAATGAAAAAAATTATTGGGAAGTTATGGGTGATGCTCATACTGTATTTAAGCCGAGTGCTTTTACAGATTTAGGTTTGCCTGAAGAGTTTGTAATGAATTATGCTCGTACTTATAAATCAGACACAAGTTCACCTAAGAGTACTATATATGGTGACAATGGTGAGGTTATCCATTCTGTGCAAGGTGTAATGTCTAGTTCTATTGCTGATGCGTTGGTTAGGGCTTTTGGATTACATGGTGCTCAGCAAGATGCTTCTGAAAAGTTTGGTAGAGGTTCTGCCCTCAGAGTACTATCACAAGCTATTTGGAATCACACCCATGCTTTGCAGAAAGTGTAACGAAACTATCACAGTTAAGCGAGTAGAGTTAGGTTATTCTACTTGCTTAACTTGTGGTGATGCAGAGGCAAAGCAAGTTGTTCATACTGTAGTGCCAATGCACAAATCAAACTATGTTGTAGTTTCTAACTTCAAACATTTAGTAGGTATCAATGTTAAATAAGACCATGACTAAGTTCTATATTTATAAAGATGGAAAATTATTTAAAGAAACATATATAGCTAAAGATGCAAAAAAGTACAAAGACAAAGGCTATAAAGTCACACACAGAACCAAAGGAGGAACACGTGATAGAAAACTTTTACGAGTGGATAAACGAAAGACATTCGATATATCAGAAGAGAATTAGGGGTGACAGCCCACCATGGACTGAAGACCCTATTTTGCGTGAATATAAATTTACAAATCCATTTAGGGAAAATGACCGCACTACAGTTTACATGCGAAGAGCTTGGACTGACCCACACCACAACCGTTCATTTGGTGAAATAATATTCAATTGTTGTATGTTTAGAATGATAGGTACAATGGATTTTGCTGAGGTACATGGTTGGGTTGATGCAGACAGTTTAAACTGGGATCCTGAGTATACTGTAAATTTAATATCTAAACGATTAAAGCATGGTTTAAAAACATTCACTGGAGCGTATATTATAACTAATCAAGGCATTAAAAAACCAAAAGCGGAGGTAGTTGTATATGAGTTCCTTGTTCCGATATACCAGAGGCAACTGGCACTCGCGGAAGTGGCGAGGGAAACTAACTCCTTACAAGCCGTCCACAAAGCGTTGGCTTCCCATAAAGGGTGGGGAGGAGGGGGCTTTATGTCTTACGAGGTCGTTTCCGACCTCAACTACACATCTGTACTGGACAAGGCGACAGACCGTTTTACTTGGGCGAACGCAGGACCAGGAGCAATGAGAGGTATCAATCGTATACACGGCTATCCACTTAAAAAGATGCACTCGCAAGAACGAGCCAATACTTTTATGCAAAACATTTTAGCCGAAAAAGATAAATACATTGACCTTGATATTATAAACCCTTATGATGTAGACATGCGTTGTATTGAACATAGTTTATGTGAGTGGGATAAGTACGAAAGGGTAAGGCTTGGTCAAGGTAAACCAAGAAGTAAGTTTAAAGAAGTAATGCAAAGTATACCATTAGGGAGGGTAAAATGAAAATATACATACCGACACGNGGNCGTATAGAAACACAGACAACATGGCGAAGNATAGGGGAATCGGCACGACAAAAAGCTTGTTTAGTTTGTCCTGAAGATGAAGTAAAGTACCATTTAAGATTTAACAGAAGAGTGGTGTC
>JGI24004J15324_10000624_pt1 | contig 14195 bp, 18 predicted proteins | sample LinPmetageLP32_FD_15324 | JGI IMG/M metagenome (IMG submission 15324)
TTTATGGCGGATTAAATCCTGATTTTAATGAAATAATTTGGTTTTATCCTTCTTACAATTCTACTGAAAATGATCGTTATGTTATTTTTAATCATAAAGAAGGATCATGGTCTATTGGTAATTTACAAAGAACAGCATGGTTAGGTGATCGTGATTTACCTAAACCAATAGCTACAAATCTATCAGGTCAAGTTTATACACACGAAGAAGGTACGTCTAATGCTGGAACGGCATTTACAAGTTTTATAACTTCAGCTCCGTTTGATATTGGCGAAGGTGAAACAATAATGAAAATTGATGAAATTATACCTGATTTTAAAAATGTCACAGATACAGTTAATTTACAATTCACTACAAGATTACAACCACAAGGTAATGACACAACACATACTGCTTCACCAATTACAAATACAACACAACGAATACCTATTCGAGTACAAGGAAGACAAGCTAAAATTAAAATAGAATCAACCTCATTAACTTCTGATTGGAAACTCGGTAATTTTAAATACGGAATATATCAAGGTGGTAAAAGATGAGTCTTAATTTACCTATAACACAAGATCCACTAATGAGTACGTCCAAAACATTACTAGAAGAAGCTGATAGAAAAAACCAAAAAACAGATAAAAACTATATAATTGTGGGTGGTGTAAACCTAGTTTTACAATCTCCAAACGGGACTTATTACAAAATATCCGTAGATAATTCAGGCAATTTATCAGCTTCAACTATAACAAATATATGATTGAACCACGAGCTTTATCTAAAACTGAAGTTTTTAAACGCTGGAAACAAGAAATAGCCCCATTATTAAATGAAGTAATTACTCGTATTAATGGTGATTGGACGGAAGATGATGTAGAAATTTCAATCAATAAAAATGAATCTGTGGTCTTTATTGTTGAGACAAATAATGCTATAAAAGGTCTTATTGTTCTCACTCCACGAGAATCCTTCGACACTCTCGAACTGCATTGTTGGGCTTGTGTCGTTAAACCACCATTAAAATTAACTGATTATTGGGATTGGATCAGGTTTCAAGCTAATTGCCTTGGAGCTAAAAAGATTACATTGGAGACAAATCGAGCTATGGGAAGAAAATTTAAATTTTTAAAAAAAGTTTATACTAAGTATGAGGTAAGAGTTTAATGGGCTTCATGGGTGGCTCTAGGAGCGAAACTAAATCTGAAACAAAAATTCCTGAATGGCTGGAAAAAGCTGGTGAAGATGTATATAAAAATTATGCCTTACCATTAGCCAATAAACCATTTGAAGCTTATGGCGGACAAATGGTTGCTGATCTTCCTGGATATTACAATACAGCATTTCAAAATATACAAAACAATCAAGGAGCTGGATCAGGAGCGGTAAACAACGCTATAAACAACGCTAACAATGTTTCAACCTATTCAGGATCATATAATCCAAATCAAGTGACTGCTGGAAATGCAACTTTAAATCAATACAATCAACAAGCTTTAAATCAATACATGAATCCTTACGCTCAGTATGTCATAGCGTCAGGACAACAAGCGATCCGTGACGACGCAGATATGCAATCTCAAGGCTCTTATGGTCAAGCTGCATTAATGGGAGCTTTAGGTACTAGAGAAGGTGTGAGACAAAATGATATAGCGGCAAACAGAATGGGTATGCTAGGCGAATACACAGGGAACGCTATGGCTCAAAATTACATGAACGCTCAAAATCAATTTAATTTAAATAATCAATTAGGATTACAACAACAATTCGGCAACATAGCTAATCAAATGGCTGTTCAAAATCAGAACAACGCTAACGCATTTAACGCCGCACAATTTGGTTTAGGTGTTAATCAACAAAATAACGCTAACTTATTAGCTCAAGCTCAAATGCAAGGAGCATTAGGACAGCAACAACAAAACATGGGCTTACAAGATGTTAATGCTCTTCTTAAAGCTGGTCAGCTTCAAGGAATGTACGATCAAAATGTTCTTGACGCTCAATATGGTGAGTTTATGCGAGGACAACAAGATCCATACCAAAAACTACAAGCTCTTAATCAAACAATCGGTAGTGTTCCATTTAGTCAATCTTCTACTAGCTCTTATAAACCTAGCTTCTGGGAGAATATGGGAACTATGATGACAGGTGTTGGAAGTATCATGGCGGCTGGTTCTGATATTCGACTTAAAAAAGATATTGAGTATCTTGGTAAACATGAAAAAGGCTTTGGCATTTACAAATGGAATTGGAATGACACAGCAAAAGCTATGGGCGTAAATGATCGTACAACAGGTGTTCTAGCTCAAGAATTAATTGAATATATGCCTGAAGCTGTATCAGTACACCCTAAAGGCTATTTACAAGTCGATTATAATCTTGTGGAGAAATAAATGTATACCCCACTTCAAGAAGATGAATATATAAAAAATGGTTTTGTTTATCGAAAAGTAAACGGAAGAGAAACAATGATTCGTAAAGCAACGAGTCAAGAAGATATAAAAACTCCATTAAAAGTTAAAGAAAATGAAGAAGTATCTGTAAAAGAAACTGAGCCTGTAATTGATTCCTCTATACAAACACCTCTTAAAATAGATCAAGACGCATTAACTACAAAGAAAACTGAAACTATTGATAATATAGAAAAACAAAAAGACCTTACAAACCAGGCTATTGATAATTCTATTACAGGAATGAATAATGAAAATGAAAAATTAAATAATACACTTATTAGCCCTAGCAATCTTACTATTCCACAAGCTCCGACACTTGATACCCCTGGAACTTATACTGCTCCAGACGGCACAACAAAAACATTACAATATCAAACTTATAATGAATGGGCTGAAGCTAATGGTAAAAAAAGTCCGACAGCTGACGATTTAAACAGATCAAGCGATCAATATACAGTAGACCAAGAAAAGATAAAGGAAGAGAACAGACAAACTAAAAGACAAAAACTAGGCGATCAATTAGTAATTGCTGGAGCTATGTTCCAGGAGTTAGGTAATCCACAGTTATATAAGGGAGCAACTCAAGACGCCGCAGATAGTGTCTTAGGCAGAGCTGATACACGAGACGAAAAAGTAAGTGCTGAAATTGAAAAAGCTCTAGCGATTAAAGAAGCTGAGTATGAAGGTAATGTAGACTTAATGACAAGACTACAAACTGAATACTCTATGGATATGGAATATGTAGACTCACAAATTGAGATTTTACAATTAAACAATCAAGTTAAAAATGATGATTATAAAAATCAAATGTCACAATTTGCAAATCAATTAGATGTAGTTAAAGGTGAAAACAAAATGGCTATGGATATGTATGGAATTAACATTGATAAAATGACTTACATTGCTGAAGCTCACGGCGATAAATTTGCAAATGAAGGAACTTTTGATGAAGCTTTAGACGGCGCAATAACTTTTATGAAAGATTTACAATCAGTACATAAAAACGATTTTGAAATAGCTAACAACATTTCTACGGAACTTACAGCTATGTTTAAAGATCCTCAACACCCTCTTTTTGGAGCGACTTACGAAGAGAAAAAAGCTCAAGCTTTAGAAATGTCGAGAGGTAGTTATGCAGCTACAAGGTTTGTAGAAATGTTGCCTACAACTGAAGCTGAGTATGTTCAAGCAGAATTAATGAACATTAAAGATCACGCCGAACAATGGATCGGTATCGGACAAGAAGTATTTGATATGGACTTAGAAACTTCTACCTGGTTAGCTTATGAACAAATAATCGGTGGAGATATGTCACCTGATAAATCTATTGTCACTAATATAGATGACGGCAATATTTTAACTAAAGATGAAAAAATAGATTTAACAGCTCAGTTTAATAAATACGGCAGAGTCTTTACAGGATTAAATACTGCTATGGGAATGTTAAATGAAAATGGCGATATAGCTTCATTTAAAAACACTTTAGCTACATCTCAATTAGGTGTTGGACTAATTGATATTGCAAATATGTTTGGTATAGAAACGACTGGACTAGATAACTTTGTGGGTGAAGCTAATGAATACAATAAACTAATTCAACCTCTCGCTGTTGAATTAATCCAATACTTTACAGGAGAAGGATCATCAAGAATTTCTGAACCTGAAAGAAAATTAGCTTTTGAAGCTATGGATTTATTAAAACTTGGTGAAGGTAATTTATTTGCTGATCCAGGTCTAACAGCTAAATTCTATGGTAATTTAATGGAGATAGCTGACGCTAGGCAAATAGACGCTAAAACACAACTTATTTCAGGAAAAAGAGATTTAACAACTGCTAAAGATAAAATAGGTGAAAAAAATGTTAATACTTACCAACCTGATGAAACGCCTGATCCTAAAGCTGTTGATAATGAAAAGATTACAATGGACACAGCAACTTTATTTAATAGTGAAGGTTTCAAAAATTCTATAACTGCTAGTGATAAAGAAGCATATACCCAACAAATAAAAATTGCTAATAGCAATCCTAATTATAATCAAAATGAAAAAAATAATCTTACTTTAGCTCTGGAACAAAGAATGAGACAAGACGCTAGTAAGTTTAATCTTTCTGACGAAGAGTTAGAAGCTTGGATTAAATCAACTTTATATGGTGGTTAAATGGGCTGGTTAGAAGACGAATTAAATAAATGGCAAGAAGCTAATAAAGATAAATTTAAAGTTAGTCCTAAACCAACTGAAACTTATGTTGAGCCTGAAAATAGAAGTGCGACAAGTGAAAATTTAGATTTAAAAGCTGATCCATTTAAAGATTCACAATTTGAAAGTTCTAACATAGAAGATCAAGAAATTCGTGAAAACGATTTATCTACAAGAAATACTGTTGAAGAAATTAAAAACATAAATCCTAATTACCTTGATTCTAATACTGTAGCTAATATTGAAATGTATAAGCATTATGCAGAACGAAAAACATTAGAAAATTTTAATAATAGTGCAGACTCTTTTCAAAAACAATTTGGACTATCAGGAATATATAATGAATTTAACAAAGCTTCTGGCAGAAATTTTACACCTGATACATTTCACAAATTCATTTTAGAAACTCCTCTTGATGTATTTAAAGATTTACATGATGATTATAAAAGTAATGAATATGCTCAATTAGTACAAAGTAATACAGAATTACAATTAGCTGAAAAATATGGATCAGGTCAATATACTCTTTCCGTTGATCCTAAACTTAAAGAAAAAAGAAAAGATAGAACTGTTGTTGAATCTATAATTGACAGCTTAGTACCTTTTGTTGATGTACTTCCTAAAGTAAGTAATCAAACTGAAATTAGAAGTGACGGCTTTGTATCACAACTGTTTTACGAAAATAGAGACGGTTATGAAGCTATAATTAGAAAATCTGTCACAGAGAATTTAGGTCCAGAATTTGACATAATGCCAATTAGCATGATCCAGGAAACAGCATTAGGAGCTGAGTCAAATAGTCCTGTCACTGAAGATAATTATGTAATTGTAAATAAAGAAACAGGACAATATTCATATCTATACGAAGACGGACTATCAGACGATATGGCAACAGTCGGAGCGTCTATGTGGAAAGATAAAGGACTAATGCTAAATTTAGGTCTTGATATTGCAATAATGAATAAATTTAAAGCAACAAAAGCCTATCCTCTTTTATTTGCTACTGGAGCGGGTTATTCAATTCAAAATGATTTAATGAATGATTATGTAAGATTGCCTGGCGCAGACTACACCGATCCTTCAGGTGGTGGCATACAATGGGGTAAGTCGGCAGTATATGGAACTATATCAATGGCGGCAACGGCTGTCTTAGGTGGTATTCCACAAGCTAAATATAATACAAGTATGTTTATGTCGGATAACATCATAGGTTCTGACTCTGTGGCGATTGCAAAAAAATTGCAAGAAATGGATATTGATCCAAATAAAATAATGAGTGTTGGTGATTTTTCTCCAATATTAAAAGCTTTAGAAAAACAAGTAAATGCTGTGACGGGAAGAGGTAGTGAAAAACAAAGAATTTCACAAAACGCCTTCCAGGAGCATTTTAATTTATTAAATATAATTGCAGACGGCAAAGTAGATATAAAAGCATTAAACTTAACTGATGAAACTTTTAACAATATTTTCTTCTTAAATGAACAAGCAATAATTTCAGAATTAAATCGTAAAGGTTTAAAGACTGCTGATTTAGGAACGGCGGAAAAACAAGGTGGTGAATATCTTAGAAAATTAATTAATAATTATAATTCAATGAATAAAGAAATATCCGCTAATGGATATGACCAAATTAGATTGAACTTTAGAAATGTCCAAGATCAAGCAAGTGAGAATGGAAACTCATTAGGTTTTGTTGTTCCCAATGAAACGAAAGAAATCGTACAAGAACAAATTAACTTTGCTAGTTTTAGTAAAGTTAAGGAAGTTAAACAATTTGCCGACGACGGAACAGAATTACCTTCAGAATATATAGAAGGTCAAATTAATTTATCTTTATTTGACGAAAATTCTCAAGCCTTAATAAAAAATATATTTAGCATTGAAGATTCTACTTCAACATTTGGTAAAAATTTTGGCGACGCTGAAAACCCAATCATTCAAGAAGGCTTGTTTGTGGGACAAGGACAAAACATTTTTACTTCCGTTTTAAAATTAAAACAAAATTTAGGAGAATTGATAAGAAAAGAACAAGTCAATAACGGATATTCAAACTCTACTCCTCTTGGCAAACAGTCTACTGAATTAATGAATATTTTAGACGGAATTATAAATGTAAATAATTTTAAACAATTTAGTAAAGGTGGTGATGAAGCAAGTTTAGACGGCGTACTTAAAGAAAATATTGAAGCTACTTTAGGTGGTTTAAATAACATGAACCAATTTTATAAACACAATGCAAAATTAAATGAAATGGCAATCTTTAAACAATTATTAGACGATACAGACGCAGATAAATTGTTTACGACTACCTGGAAGCAAATGGTAGAAGCTAAAAATATTCCTGAAAGAGCTGAGATGTTTGATAGTTTATTTTCTAGTGTTAAAAGTTTAAATGAAAAAGATATAGATAGAATATTTCCTACTGATAAATTTGTAATGTTAGACGGCGTTGAGACAAGTGTTAGAGATTTAATTTTTCCTGACAAAGAAGCTTTTAAAAAAATGACCTCTAACAAGAAGACAGATAAGATTATTTCCTACATACAAGATTCATATATTGAATCATTAACTAAAAAGGCTCGATTTGATCCTGGAGCAGTAGTTAAGGAATTAGAAGAAATAAGAGCAAACGATAACCTATTGTTAAAAACTTTGGTCGGTAGAGATCGTTCTGATGATGTTTTGGTTGCGGTTGATACTTATGCAAGGCAACTACAAAATTTACAAAACTCATTAACTACGGCAAATCGTGGACAACAAATAGATAAGTTTTCAGTCAATAAATTTATAAATGAAGCAGATGTAAGTGAGCTTCACCAATTTTGGAAAACGGCTGGTGAAAGTGAAAATAAACAATTTCAAAATTACATAGCAAGTAATTATGTCACTAATAGATTATCAGGCATTGTTTCAGGATCAGGCAAAGATACTGTTATAGACTTTGGATCAGCAGTCACAAAGATTGACGGATTATTTAAAGACATTGGTAAAAATCCACAATTACAAGAAATGATTGGTGAAGACGCTCTTCAACAATTAACCAGCTTACGCTTTGTCTTTAACCACATGCTAAATAGTAATGACGCTGGTACTTCACTTGTGGCGGCGAACCTAGCGAAAAATATGGCTGCCCCTGAACATCTTTCTCGTTGGGCTGGATCAATCCTAGATATAACTAGATACAATTTAATTGGTAAATTTATTTATAGTGAATCAGTTTCTAAAAAAGTTATTGATAATGCAATCAATGGAATAAGCATGAAGAAAAGTAAATATTATGAAAATTGGCATACACAATTTACAGCTCCAGCTATTCATACTGCAAGTATTGAAACTATGAATTTATATAGTCACTTTGGAACATTTACAAATGAGTTTTCATATCAAATGGATCAAACATTTCAAAGAATTAAAAATGATATAGGTTTGTATTCTACTGATTTTCCTACAAGTGACGCAAAAAATAAACTTGGATATACAGAAGTTCCTTTAATGGGTAAACCAGCTGATCTTTTTGGACCACTTAATAATAAACCAAAAATTAGAAACATTTTTGAAGAAGAAGAAACATTAGGACAATGAGTAAAACAATAGATCAGGTTGATTATGAAATTAGTGAGCATGAAGCAGTTTGTGAAGAACGCTACAAGCAACTTATTTATAAAATAGATCAAATGGCGGCTGAACAAAAATTTCAAAGAAATGATATTATTGATTTAAAAGCCAACATGAATCGTGGCTGGGGTTTTGTATCAGCTATTGGTGTAATTGGTGTTGTTATTGGAATTATATTTACAATTTTAAAATTAGCCAGATGAGTGAAATACAATTAATTACAGTCAAAGTAAAAAGAGAAGATAGTGAATTTGTAAAAATATCGTTTCATAATTTTTTAGATGATAATGATATTAATGAAGTTATTTTAGATACTGATACTGCAATAGATATGTCTAATGTTATTAAAAGCGTGGTGTACGACTCATGATTTGGATTTTAACAGCTATGCTTTATTGGGACGCAGAAACTTATGACTATGCGTCTTACAAGGCTCAAACATTTGATACATTAAGCGAGTGCCATGAATTTATATTTTGGAATAAAGTTATGCTAGGACAAGGCTTAATAGAAAAGCATGGTCAAGAAATACCATTGCTTACATATCATTATTTTTGTAAGAGTGTGGAGCTTCCTGAAGTATGATAAAGATAGAACATTTTTTAGATGAAGTAGTGATCCCTACTCTAAAAGAATTAGATATGTATTCTGAAGAAGCTTGTCTACTTGTGGTTGGTACTGCTATCCAAGAAAGCCGTTTGCATTATTTAAAACAAATTCCTTCAGGTATAGCTAAAGGTGTATGTCAAATGGAAGAAGCTACCCATGATGATATATGGGATAACTTCTTAGCTTATAAGCCTGAGATAAAAGCAAAAGTCATGGGATTGGCTAATCCAACAATGGACTTAGTAGATCAATTAAAAGGCAATTTGTATTACTCGGTGGCTATGTGTCGTATTCATTATTATCGAGTAAGTGAAGCGTTGCCTTCTGATCTTAAAGGCATGGCTAAGTATTGGAAGAAATATTACAACACCCCATTAGGGGCTGGAACTGAAGAAGAGTTTATTCATAATTACGAGGAGTGTGTTAAATAATGTTAGGTAAATTATTAGGTGGTGGAAGTATAAAAGCAATCGGCGATATTGTAGATGATTTATATACTTCAGACGAAGAGCGTAATGACGCTAAAGTTAAACTAGAAGAGATACAAGCTAAGTTAAAAGCAAAGCAAATGGATATTAATTTTGCTGACGCTTCTAGCAAGGCTGGTGGATTATCAGGATTTATGCAAAGAGCATGGCGACCTTTAATTGGTATGTCATGTGCCGTTGCGATATTGTGGGAATTTGTTATCAAACAATTCTTAATGTTTTTGTTGGCAGTATTTTCAATAGATACAATGCCACTACCTAGTTTGGATTTGGGAGTCTTAATGCCTTTAGTGACTGCTATGCTCGGTTTTGGCGGCTTGAGGAGCTTTGAAAAAATGAAGGGAATAACCAAGTAGGAGAAAACTATGTCACTATATAAAAACATTAACGCAAGAAAAAAAGCTGGAACTTCACGAAGTAAGTCTAAATCAACTGTATCAGCAAAATCATACGCAAATATGAAAGCTGGTTTCCCAAAGAAGGGTAAGAAAAATGGCTAAAGTAGGATCAAGACAATTTCCATATACCAATCAGGGAATGAGACAAGCAAAAGTCTATTCAAAAAGTACGGGATTAAAACAAGAAGGCGGTTATGCGTCTAAATCTATTTCAACTGACAAAAAAGGGAAAGTAATTATTAAAACATACGGAGCTTGAAGTGAAGCCCCTTTTAATTATTGCTGGTTTGATGTCGTTCTTTTTGTTTGTCATGGGTTCTATAATGGACTCAGCAATGGCAGATGTGACTAACAATGGGGCAACTGATGTAGATCAAAGTGCTTCAGGTAGTGGTGGCAACACTTCCATATCAGGTGGGTATAATTCAGACAGTACTGTGACATACAGCAGTGGATCAGCACAAAACAATACAACTAACAATACCACAACTAACAGCTCTTATACTGGTGATACTAGAAGTGCGCCGTCTGTTGGCAACTCAGGATCAATATCTAATTTAAATCAAGATGTTTGTTCTATTAGTTTAAGTGCTGGTGTGAGTAAACCTATTATTGGTTTTAGTATAACTGGTCATTATACAGATGAAAATTGTGTTATGTTAAAACAAGTAAGGCTATTAAATAATCTAGGTTTAAAGACTGCTGCCGTAGCCAGAATGTGTCTTCATTCAGAAGAGATATTTCAAGCTTTACTAATGTCGGGTTCATATTGCCCTTATCATGGACTCGTTGGGCAAAAAGCTGAAGAAGCTTGGAAAAAATATTATGAACTTAGACCTGACAAAGAAACATATTTAGCTAACAAAAAAATTACAGAAAAAGTAGATAAAAAAGATGATCCTCAAGTGCTTAATTATAGCGGTGGTTCTGTTAAGCTCGGTAATAAGTAAAGCTAACAACATATCAATCGTTGAAGATACGCCTTCTATTGGGGACACAACCTATATAGAAACTGTCATTACTTCTATTGATGTAATTACTAACAATTTAATAAGTCAAGATTTTGCTGACGGAACATGGTATGGGACTCTATATCCTGATAATTCTGATTTAAATCATTCTACCTATCTTACTGGAAAAGAAAATACTTATGCAGAAACAATAATCAATTCACAAGATTATCTGACGCTAGAAGAATTAAAGTTAGGCTTAACTTCTTCTTTTGGAGCTGATATTCGTTGGTGGTCACAAGTACCAAGTACAGTTACTTTGTATCAAATAGCAAGTAATGGTGACGAAACAATTACTCAAAGTGTTACTTTATCAGACACTACCAATTACAGTTATCAATTTAATGATTACAACAATACGCTTGTAATAAATCCCAATACTGAAATGAGTCATGGTACTCTAAAAGCTGGTTTTGAATTTGATATATTAGATCACACAAAACTGCAACAAAACGGCGGTCACATAGGCGTTGATATTACTGATCCATATTTATCTATTACACATAAAAAACTAACAACATCACAAAACACTTCAATAATTTATTGCTATGAAAAAACCCCCCCGACTTGTGTTGGGTATGAAGAAATAAAAGAAGTAAATGAAGTCATTGATACACTTGCTGAAGAGATATTTGAAATAATAACTATTATTGAGCCAGATGAACAAATTATAAATGACATTAATCCTGATATAAATTTAGAGGTAGTAGAAATTGATGAAGTAATTGAAGTAAATCCTATAATTGAAAATGTTGAATTAGAAAGTGTAATGACAGAAATGGTTGCCGAAGACTTGCCAATAGTTGAAGAAGAGATAGTCATAGCTGAAGTTGTGGAAGAACAAGTTATAGAAGAAGAAATAACTACGGCAAATATTATTGAAGAGTTTGAAGCTGTTGAAGAAGAAATTATAGAAGAAGAAGCTGTTGCTGTGGAAGAAGAAATTTTGCAAGAAGAAACTATTGAAGTTGCTAATGAAGAAGAGATAGCTGAAGAAGAAGTAATTGAAGAAGATACTATTGAAATAAAAAAAGCTAAGTTAGAAAAGATAATTAATGAGAAAGATTTAGAGGAAGTACAAAAGGTTGGTATAACCTTAGAAGCTGTAAATATTATGATTAGCCAGGAAATAATTAAAGGGGCAGTAGATATAACTTCATTTCAAAATAATGACACACAAGCCTTGTTTACTGCTGTGGCTATCCCTTCAGGTGTAAGTATTGCCAACAATACATTACCAGCTTCATATTTTAACAATGCTTATGAAGATACAATTTTATTAGCTAACATGGTCGCAAATGATCCTTTAGCCAGTCACGATATTGCAGTCAATAAAGCTGTCAATGAAACCAACAAAAAACTTGCAATATATAGGAGATTATTAAATGCAAAATCTAACTAACAAAATAGCCAGTATAGCTTCCATTATTGGAGTGATTGGCGTTATCGGAGCGTTCTATTACAAGGCTGGTCAATACAATCTAAGGCTGGACCAGATCGAAAACAAAGAGTTTGTCGTTAATGAGACAGTCGATTTAAGCGATATAAACGCTAAAATTAGCTCACTAGAGACACAATTAGGTATCATGGGAGCTAAGACTGACTACTTGGACGCTAAGATTGAAGAATTAGAAACCAAGTTTGGCAATCCATTATTAAACTAATGGTGTCCGTAAAAGGACTCGAACCTTCACACCTCTCGGCACAAGAACCTAAATCTTGCGTGTCTACCAATTCCACCATACGGACTTGTGGAAGTTTGTAGGCAATTTGCCCCATGATGTCTAGTTATATTAGGTATTTCCTAGTATTATATCGTAGACAAATAGAGACAGAGGATTTAATTTTTGGCGGTTTTACTAGGGTTGGAAAAGAAAACTTGGTGTCTACCAATAACACATAGGTTTTTTTAATCCGCTTTTAAAAGCTTGTTTTTAGTGTGTTTTTTTTTCTTGTCAATGGACAAAAACGGACTTGCCCCCTTTTTGCCCCGTCCCAATTTGTCTTCTATAGCTTTGACCATACCTTTTTGATAATCAGGCGTAAGATGTATGTAAGTTTCAGTAGTCTTTTTATCAGTATGTCCCGTCATTGTAGCTATTTCTGCCATTGATATACCAGCTTCCGCCGCCCAAGTCGCCGCCGTATGCCTAAAGGTCTTAGTCATAAACTTATCTTCCATTGTGGTACGCTTAAAAGTTTGCATTGCTGATAAATGCTTAACCCTCTTACCAGCATAATTAATAACAAATTGGCTTTTAGATTGTTTATGAGCTTCTATTAATACGGCGTACAGTCTGTCATTCATCTTAACAATGCCACCTTTTTTAGTCGTCCCCCAATTATCAAGTTTATTAAAATGTATTAATCTTCTAACTAGGTCAATATGCTTTACCCATTCAAGCTCTAAGATATGCTTTTTTCTAGCGGAGCTGTTTATAGCGATTTCCATAAATAATATGATGTGAGGTTTATTACTAAATCTTTCCCATAATGTTTCTATGTCTTTATTATCAAATAAATAACTATCAGGCTGTCCTTTAGGCGGTAATTTAAATTCTTTTTTGCTGTCTGCTAATAACATACTATCAGCTATGCAATAGTTTTGAGCTGTTCGTATTTGATTTAATTCGTATCTGATTGTACCTGACTTGGCATTTCTTTTTAGTATATATTGCTTAATGATTGAAGGTGATAAGTCTTGCCATTTAAGATCAGGCAAATATTTAATGAGTTGTTTTATAGCTATGCCAATCCTTCTCGGTGTCTTTACATATTGTCCATGATTTTCGTAATAGTAATTTAAGACTTCCTCTAATGTGGTGAAATAAGATTTGTTTGGAGTACCACTTTTAATCCATTTTTTAAAAAACATTTGGGCTTCCATTTCAGTCTTACAATGAGTGCTAATGGAAGTGTTATTTCCACTAGCGTCCCTAAATCTGATATGCCAAATTTTATTTCTTTTCTGTAGTTTCATAATCCCTGTTGTAATGTACCTCTTGTATCATTTGACTTAACTTAACACATACATTGTATAATGCTTTGTTAAGTGTACTTCCTTCTTTATCTCCTAATAGATCAATCCTTACTCCTTTAACAACGCCTACTCCACCTGAGTCGGGTTTAGTTGAATGATCTATATCTACTCTTAAAGAAAATATGTCGTCTACATTTTCTCTCATACAATTTAATCTCAATGGTATTGCTTTTGCTGGTTGATCTTCTTTCGCCACAATGTATAGCCTTCCTTAAATGTTTGGTTATCGGTGTGGACGTAAAATTTATCTGTTGTCTTTGAGCCTTTAGCATGACCTAACATTTTTCTTAATGTAGGTTGCTCTACTTTTATATTAGAAGCGAATATATGCTTTAATAAATTTGGTGTAAATTTAGCGTCCTTATGGGTTAAATTACGCAATAACCATTTTCGGAAAT
>JGI24004J15324_10000627_pt1 | contig 14177 bp, 20 predicted proteins | sample LinPmetageLP32_FD_15324 | JGI IMG/M metagenome (IMG submission 15324)
GGGCTATTAATCGATACACTCTTTCCACCAACTTTGTATGAATCTGAGAGTGATTGACTCAAAATAAGTTTATCGTGTGGTATTTCACCTGATAGGAGTTCATTTGCTCTCTCCCTCGCAAGTTCTTTTGGAGGACCCGGATCTCCAGAAGTTAAGACCACATCTAATAGCTCCTTACACACTTCTCTCATGTGAGGTGTGTTGTCTCGTCGAACAAGTTGGAGACCTTTCACATCTATATAGTCCATGTGCATTTGATCATCTTTACCCTTTGTCCACAACTTGGCTGCATATCGTTTCTTTGAGTACAAAAAATAAGGCCAATAGACCTTCTCAAGCTCTAGGTTATTTGGCTTCTTGAAAAGGGCTGAGCACTCCTCCGCAGCTCGTTCACCAATCTCCCAACTATACTCAATAGCTTCTAGACCCTTACGATCACCTACATCAAACTCAACCATGACCGAATCCGTGTCACCATACCTCACCTTCGCACCAGGGAAGTTTGCCTCAACATAAGTTTTGGTTTCTTCAATCATACCACGACCCCTACATGTTGTCGTAGATGCAATAGGTACACATGGGAGAATACCTTTACCTGCGCCTGTAAAACCATACACAGAGTTCATCGAAACTTTGTAGGCCAACTGTTTACCATTGTACACCTCCTTCATATAACCTGTTGCTTGTGCCATATCTCTTTTGGCTTTTTTACGAAACTGTTTAAGCTCCATAAGAATGGCTGGTAATAGACTCGGTACATCTTGTGCAAACTTATACGTCTTATTTCCAATGTTAAATGTTTCGTATGTAATCCCAGGGATCTTACCATATCGTCGCTCGTCCATGACGTATGTAGAATAACAGAGGTTGTGGGCCATCATGATAGATGGGTACAGAGCCTCAAAATCTAGGGCTGTGATTGGAGTGTAATACGCGCCCTTTTGGGCTTCTAGAACCGTTGCACCTTCGTATTGCTCTTCGGGGAGAGAACCATATTTAATCGTTGGTACCATGTAACCCAATTCACGAGCTTTTTTAGATAACTGACTAAATACCTTGATTTGCTGTCCACGTTCAACCAAAAAAGATACAGGTACCCATGTTGCCTTTGCCATCTCTACGAGGTTTAGTAGGATGCACATCTTTTTCATTAGTTTGTGTGGGAGAAGTGTATCTTTGATACAGTATTCTGCCACTTCGTATAACTTTTTAGGATCACCTTCTACAAAACGAGCAAACATTTCTTTAGGAGCCATATCAATTTTTTGATCACCAAGATACAGTTTAGAAACGTTGTTGAGACTGTACGAATCTAACTTGTATCCCTTTTTAACCTCATGAAACATATCGAATACAAAACGACCAGACATAGGCAAGAGTTTTAGAAAGTTATCACCCAGAGCACTCGAGCTTAATTTTTTCATCACCAAGTGACACTCTGTATCCTTGAGTTTTCCAAGCTGATAAAAATCGATTCCACACCCAACCATAGTAGCACGTTTGTAAATGTACTCTAAATCAAATCCAAAAATATTCCACCCAGTGAGAATGTCAATATCCTTTTCGTTCATATATTTTTTAAACGCTAAAAGCATTTCTTTTTCAGTATCAAAACTAATAACATCAGGTCCATCAGTCTTTTTGTAGCATAAACATACTTTCTCATATGGTTCATCACTACCAAACTTACATAAGGAGATTGCGATTTGAAAGCAGGCATCATCGGGGACGTTTGGATCTGGAAATTTCCCAGTAGAACTATTACACTCAATATCAAACGAGGCAACGATAAATGGGGCAATATCATCTCGTTCGACTGGTTTAAGTGTTGACCAGTCATTACACCACAAATCAATATCAGTTTTAGCCAGGTGAGAACGAACACATGTATCACCAGTATCCAACCAACCTGTGGATTGGATCCCGGTTCTATGCATGAGTCTCAGGACAGGGTCGATATTTGATTCATATACATGATATTGTTTGAACTCATTGTTATACATGAAAATTGAATTAACCTTTCGTCTATGTTCAAGTGATTTGAAATTGAGATGCATAAAATGAAACTCTTCATTATTTTGAAATCCCCAGACGTCCTTCTGTTTCGTCAAACTATAACTAGTTACATGGTCTCGTTTTAATCTACATATGTCGTTGTAAAGACGACTGACATCCTGGTCTGTTGTACCCCTTGGGAGCTTCACAAAAAAGTATGGATCGAATGTTGTTGTTACACAGACCGATTTACCATCTTCAGTCTTACCAAAAATACTGATTTGATGTTCACCTTCAACATCCCGTGCCTCCCATGTCAACGCTTGGAATACTACCATATGTATACTATGAGCCAAAATTTTAATATCATTTATTAATAAATGTCTGCTGCTTTGATCGAACTCGTTTCGGTGGGTGCCCAGGATGTTTTCATCACTGGTGATCCCCAGGTCAGCTTTTTCCGTCAAAATTACAAGCGTCATGCCAACTTCGCTATGAAGCCAGAGCGCATGGATTACATTGGTACATTTGGTGCGAACAATGAAATTACTATTCCCATCCGCTCTAAGGGTGACCTCATGAGCTACATCTGGATTGAAGATTCGCTCGTTTCTAACGTACAAGACAACCCAGACGGACTTTTCTCTTCTACTGCGTCTAACCCTACGGAATTCCAGCTCTGGATAGGTGGTCAGAAGGTTTGTCAGATTGATTCACTCTTTATCCAAGGTGTACACAATCCCCTCATGCGTGACAGTCAAGCCAAGTCTTCAATGTGCGCTTCGACTGCCACCCTGAAGTCCAACCATGGTGGTGATCACTTCATGATCCCTTTCTTCTTTGGTGAAGATTACACTAAGTGCCTTCCTCTCGTTGCTTTACAATATCATGATGTCGAGATTCGCATTAAGTGTAGGGACGGTTACACACCCGTCGGTAGTCCCAAGATTTGGGGTAACTATGTGTATTTAGACACAGATGAGCGTAAGTACTTCACTGATACTCAGCATGAGATTCTGTTCACCCAAACCCAGCACCAACTCGCTGCCAAGGAGGATACTGATATTGATATCAGTTATTTCAACCACCCCGTCAAGTCTCTCCACCTTGTCTCTGGTAACACCACCGCGGGTGCCGATTGGGACACAGCCTTCACTTTCGACAAGGCTACCCTTTACATCAACGGTACAGCTCTATTCGAAGAAACTTCGGCTATGTACCACCACACAGTCGTACCAGAAATGCACAGCACAGATCTTCCCGACGATGTTCTCGAGGATTTACCCACTTACACATGGCCATTCTGCATCAACCTCAGCAAGATGCAGCCCACAGGTACACTAAACTTCTCTCGCATTGACAACGCCAAACTCAGCCTGACCAACCCATCAGGTGGTAACGCTCTTCATCGGGTCTACGCGGTCAACTATAACATCCTTCGTATCAAGGATGGTATGGCCGGTGTCGCATTCGGTAATTAAGTACCTAAGTGAGCCACACACAATGTAAAAAGTATATTCAAAACATCCAACATGGTGAAAACGAAAACGAAAACTCCAACTCTTGATTCTGTTCGCAAGGTGAAATCTGGTGTCACCGAACTTGTATTGCAGAATCAAAAGTTGAAAAAGAAGTGTAGAAAACTGAAAAAAAAAGTTGCTAAACTTGAAACAACTTCAAAAACAACATTTCGTAATGACTTGATTGAGAAGAGGCGCGCCACCACCAAGGCTCTCATGGACAAGAAACGTGCCGCCGCCTCTTTTTTTACGCCGGGACACTGGTGCGGACGTCTTTGGAACTACTCACCCTCTGCCTACCTCGATTTTGCGAAGTGTGACCGCGAAGTTTCGAAACTGACACCTTATCAACAAAATATTTGGAAACACACCCTATCGATGGTTGAAACTCTTGATATTCTTGACTATTATTTTGGGAATTGTTTTTTGAAATTTATCCGCAATATCCCCCCCGCGCTCATGTCCAGGCACGCAAAAACTATCGCAGCAGGATTCATACATTCAAGTGTTAAACCTGAATTGAACAAGAGAGTCATGCAAGAGAAGATTGGTGTTTCTGTACCCACAATTAGTCAAATTTCTAGAATTATTAACCTTATTTAATAAGCAATCTATCAAGTCTCGGTTTTTCCTTATTCATGAAAACTGTGAGTTGCATAACTTCACCTTCCAAATTTACTAATCCATGAGTTGACTTTTGGTACTTTGATATTTGGTCAACCCTAACAAGATCCACGGGTGACATCTTTGTTTTTGGTGTCTTACTGTGATAGACTGTGATAACTGCAGCATCCCTTTTTGTCTCTCTAGGTAGTTGATCTCCTTCGTAGCACACTACAACATGTGCACCTGGACAGCCAGCTACATGCATCCACCAGTGTTTAGGGTCACTCGTCATTGTCAGTTGGTCATTTTCTTTTGCACTCCGACCAACTTGGATTTTGATACCGTCGTATGACGTGTATTCAAGCATGATTTTATCTCGTATTAATTCCTTATATGATATCATAATGCACGTCGTATTACAACCTAGTCCTTCGATTACACATAAATATAGGGTCACTTTACCAAATAAACGAAGTATTGATTTTGGTGAGAAGGGTTTTCAGCACTACCCAGACCATGGTAATCCAAGACTTATGCGCGCACAACTTCTTAGGAAAGGTGCTATCATTCCTAAGGAGCTGCGAATAGAGAGGAACCCGTATGAGATACAGAAAGAAATGTTGAAAATCAGAGAAAGTTCTAAAGAAGATTGGGAAGATTTCTTCCGGGCTGAATATTGGGAGAGGTGGATACTATGGTCTTACCCGAATGTAAACAAAGCCAAATTATCTATGGTGATGAGTCATGGTATACTTTTCATGCCTAGACCGGAAGACCTATGGTATTGTAAAGGTGACTTTACTGACCAGTAGATCCAAAACCCCCATCACCCCTGAGTGTCTCATCGAGTAGACCAATTTCCTTGATCATAGGTGTATCACACCTTTCCAAAATAAGTTGAGCGATACGATCACCCTTCTTGATTTCAAAGTCTTCCGTACCATGATTGAATAGGACGACCTTGACTTCACCGGTATAATCGGGATCAATAACACCCGCACCAACATTGATGCAGTGCTTTACAGCTAGACCAGAACGAGGGGCTACACGCCCATATAGACCATCAGGTATGGAGAGAGCAATACCAGTCCCGACTAAAGCTCGCCCCGCTTGACACGGTACAGTCGCAGCTTCGGAGCTATATAAATCATATCCCACAGCACCATCAGAACCACGAGTAGGCAGACGAGCATCGTAACAGAGCTTCTTGACCCCGAGAGGCATCTGATCATTCATAAACTCAAATCCTTAAGCTTTCACAAACTTCTTTTTTTCTTCGTCTGTGAGAGCCCTCCACATTTCACCCAACCTCTTACCAATGTCGGTGAAACTGAGATCTGGGTTCTCTTTCACAACCTCGGGTCGCATCTTCTTGACAAAGTTCATGTATGCATTAGGTTTACGCTTGGGTTTGGATTCTTTGTCCCCTCCACCACGGAGACGAAGTACGAGATGTAGAGTAGACTCCTTTTGAATATTGTAATCAGCTAGGGTGCGTCCATCCTCAAGCTGCTTCCCAGCAAAGATGAGTCGCTGCTGGTCGGGAGGGATTCCTTCCTTATCTTGAATCTTAGCCTTGATGTTATCGATAGTGTCAGAGGATTCAACCTCAAGAGTGATAGTTTTTCCAGTAAGTGTTTTCACGAAAATTTGCATACTACTTGTATATTAGATTTAAATCTTAAAGTATGATAAGATGTATAACAATAGTAACGAAATGATTCGAGGCTACTTTATGCGAGAAAGTGAAGGTGGTCGGGCTCCTAAAAATTTCAAGTACAACCAGAAAAATAAGAATAATAATCTATTAAAAAATTTCAATGGACCAGTCACAATTCCAAAAACTAAATCTCCTTCAAAGCGGGGTTCCTCTTCGAAAAAGTGAGTGCACAAATACCACAACTGAAAATATTTATGAAATATTGACATCCAAGAACGTGTAATTTCGTGTACATACTCTCACGCGCATACAGTACCCATAGTAACAGTGTCATACAGGTCTCATAACCAGCTCGAATGATTACATTAGATGCATGATACATCTGGTCTATCGTTGGGTACAAATAACTGTCTCTAGGAGTAAGTCTTCGAATGGTTAATAAAGATGTATCAATTTCAACTAGACCTGCGAAACTAAGTATAAAAGCCTCTTCGGGGTGCATAAGAGGTCTAAGAAGAGCTAGAAGACATACTAAATGATGAAGTATGATTAAATTTCTAAGAGTGTGTATAACTTTCGGCTGAAGAATTATCCACATGAGATCATACGACATGTACGTAGTGAGAGCATGTGTTAGAAACATGGGGTACACTTTATAGCTAAAAAATACATCAGCCACACATAATGCTGAGAATGGTGCGAGAAACAGTAAAGACGCCACATCATGAATAACGACAGCACGACGGTCCTTATTCATTTTGTGATTAGACAATATTCTTTTTAATCGAGTTGCACTCAAAGGGTTTCGAACCCCTGACATCTAGGTGAATTCGCTTATAATTTTAGAGTAGAATAAATAATATCTCTCGCCCACTTTCTCCATCTACCTATATATGTTAACTTATCATCTTCGTAAAAAGGAACAACCAAGGCTATCCTTGTTGCATTTTCATTCTGTTTAGATATTGCATGTTTAACCTCACTTCCATTGTAAAACACACCTTGTCCACTCGTATTATTTATTACACGCATTTTGTTGGTATCATTTTTTACCAAAAACTGAGACTCATTATTATCTGATACGTGTATATTACATACGTAAGTGTATCTAAGCCCCGACGTAAAATTATTATCGTAATGCCAATCTAGGAAATGACCATCCCTGTTATATAAACGCAAGAACCAACAATATTTTTCAGTATCACAATTGGCCATTTTCATACCATCAACTTTTATGTTCTTTACATATTCGTCTATGATTTCAAAAACGTTTGGTAAATGTGGTTTGATATCAGATCTTACGATTTTAAATCCCTCGGATTTGTTAAAGTTATTCTTGGAACTCAAAAACTTCCCGTGATTTTCTATAACTTGAATCATATCACCTATGTATGGTTTAAGCATATGACTCAATCTGTCACAGTTTATAATGTCAATTTTATCATCGGATACTGGTTTAAGATACCCATGATACAAGTTAAGTATGAATGGAATTGATAACAATAGTAAAAAAAGTAAGAGTAAATTCTTCATTCTGGTATATACTGTCATTTTTTTACACTTGAAAGATTATTTTGTGTCATAATTTATTAAAAAAGTTGCACTCAAAGGGTTTCGAACCCCTGACCTCAAGCTTACTAAGCTTGCGCTCTACCACTGAGCTATGAGTGCGATATGCTGAGAGCGGGGTTCGAACCCGCGCGTGCATAGCACAGGCGATCTTAAGTCGCCCTCCTTAGACCACTCGGACATCTCAGCCCGAATATACTACCACTCAAATCTTTAAGCATTTGGATGGTGGTTCATATGCTAGTTTATCCTTGAGTTCTTTACGTTGTTCTTCCTTTTTCGTTTCGATCCCTATACAGTTGTGAACTTCCAAACGAAAACACTTCATACAAAAATCACCCCCACAATACTTACAATTCATAGGAACACCACATTTCTTTCGGCAACGTTGACAAGGCATTTACTAAATTTAACTGAGATAAAGATTTTAACCCCATTTAACCAAGAAATGTCTCTCACTTACGCCTTCAGTAAACCAATTCACACCGAATATGCTCACCTGAAAAAAACTCTAAAAAACTCTACGGCTGCTTATGGTTCTGCTTTGAGTGCTTCTTACTTCATCACACAAGGCGCTGATCAAGGTGTATCTGCAATGTTAGGTGCGGTAGCATCTTATACGTATGTGAGTCTTCTCTCTGATCGAGTGGATAAATTCGAAAATTCGACAATTCAGAAGGAGTTCTTTGCACCTCTAGGTGCAGCTGCTTTTGAAGTGTCATGGAATAATGCACCATTTGCGTTTGACTTTGATTATGGTGCCACATTTGTAGGATTCTTAGCGTATAAATTTGCACTCTCAACGGTGCTGTATCAAATTGTGAGAGAAATGATGATTGGGGATAGTGCAAGTTTCTATGACACTGAGGAGAAAGTCTACAATGACCTATCCGATTGGAATTTTACCGTAGACGAGCCAGTTCACGAGCCAACCGAACAACCCGTCGAGGAGAGTGTTGATTGAGACTGAGCCTGTTCACGAGACTGAACTTATTGCGACCATTGAGACCCTTCATAGCCATGATACGCTTCCTAGCTACATCCTTGGTGAGGGGCATGGCCTTCTTTTGAGGCTTGGGCATAGGCATTACAGCCCTGATAGTGGTACGAGTGGGGGTTACGATTCGCTTAGTCACCATACCCTTCATGAAGTTGGCTGCAACCTTCCTGTCAAAGGCCTTCTTCTCGGCGCGCTTCTTAGCCGCTACTTGCTTCTTAGCCGCCTCGGGGTATAACTTAGCTAGGGGAACGTTATTCTGATTGGCGAGAATTTTCTTCACCTCCTCTCGCGAAATTTGTTCAGCCTTCTGAATTTTCTTCTTTAAACTTCCACACAATTCACTGACAGTCTTCTTATTAGGGGTGGATATACCATAGTCCTTGGCAACCTTCACTACTTCAGCCTTCTTGTGGAGACGGCACTTCTTACGTCCAAACTTGAGATCACCCACCTTGTCAACATTTAATACATACGAAACCATTGTTTACTTATTACAGAGAAAATATCTACGATACCACTTCCAACTGGTGAGAGCACTAGCCTTCCCTGAGAAGGCCTCCATTCTACGCTTAGCCCTCAACTCATCTTCATCTATCCTATCTTGTGAATATGCAGGTATTCCGAGGAGTAAATCCAAATGCATCTGGGCATCTTCGTCATCCTCAGCACTCTCAAACTCGATAATCTTGGCTCTCATCGCAGCGAAAGCAGCCGCCACCCGTTCCCTCCTAACTTCGGGGTAAAACGGTGCTCCAAATGACACGCTGCACGTCGGGGCAAAGCGACTGTGTAGCCTGGCAAAACGCGACACGGAAATCAGTAGACATTTTTTTGATATTTAGTATCATTTCTGTGTTTCACTTAGGTGTTTAAAGAGGAGTCCCGACCTCTTTATATATGAATTGCTGTTTCACTAAAAGAATTCTTTCTGGTGTTGATGATTCGATACCGGTTTTTAGTCTTAATAATTACGAGGGATATGCAAAAATCACGAGTGTATATGATGGAGATACGTTCAAAGCGGTTATCATACTTCATGGTCGCCCTCTAAAGTTTACTTTTAGAACTCTTGGATATGACTCAGCTGAAATGAAACCTAGTCTTGGGTTGAGAGATAGAGCCGATCATATTCATCTAGCTAGACTTGCCCGTGATATGTTTAAGGAAGAGTGTGGGTTTGATGATCGCGCACCTCACCGCTTATGGAATCCATTTATGTGTAGAAACAAGGTGAATGGTTTAGTGTGGATTGAATGTGGTAAAAATGATAAGTATGGTCGACCACTCGTGACTGTATATCGACGTAAAAGTGATACACAATCAGTAAACCAGAAGATGATAGAATCGGGAATTGTAAATGTATACGATGGTAAGAAGAAAGATTCGTTCAGTTTAAAAATATAGGATTTTATTAAGAAATGGTACGTTACGGTCTATTGTTTTATGTATATTTACTCTCTCGTCTCAGGCGTAAACCAAAAAAGAAGGTCAGATGGGTTTAGCTGAGTTCTTCGAGTCTCAGCATCCTTCCAGTGTTGATATATTCATCAATCTTGTCACAGATTGAGGGTCCAAAACCACGGAGATGCCTGACGTCATCACCACTCATTACAATATAATCGAGGTCTCGGATCTTTTCAGCCGCATTCCAGTATGCCTCAGACTTGTAAACAGGCTCTTCAAGGTTTCCAAGTTTGAGAAAACACGTGGCGAGTTTCTCGTTCATGGAGGGTTCCTTCTTGATATTGAGGTAGTCGTCAATCTTCTTAGCGATGGACTTTCCAATACCTCGGAGCTTCATAGCATCTTTACCACTGGTGATCTTGTAAGAAAGATTGTAGATGGTATCACCAGCCTTGGTGTATGCATCGCGCTTGAAATTGTCTTCAGCCCTGTCAGCATAATCATAGATCATTTCAGCGAGCCCTGTATTGTGAGAGACAAAGTACTCCTCATCGTCAGTCTCAGACACATAGGAGGCGTCAGTGTCAGAAACGAAGGATCCCTCATCGTTGGACGCAATAGACTCAGAGTCGGAGCACTCGGACTCCTCGTAGTCAGAGTCCTGCTCATCGAGGTACTCATCAACCTTGGCAGCAATACCCTTACCAATACCGAGGAGATGCATCAGGCTCTCGCCAGTTTGGACTTCGTAGTCTAGGTTGGAGATAACATCTGCAGCCTTTTGGTAAGTCGCCGACTTGTAGAAATCATTAGAGGCACGGGCAAGATCAATCATACGATTGACAAGACCTTGATTGAGAGTGCAACTCTTGGATGTAACACGAGAGGTCGTGTGGTACAGAGAAGACTTGTACTCAAGGTCGTTGAGCTTGTTGAGGGCATCGACCTTCTCTTCGTTGGCCTCTGTGAGAAGCTTCTTGAGCTGCTCAATCTTGGTTCGAGACTCTTCAATAGAATCAATGTCGCCGAGGACGGCGCGAACCTTACGGAGTTCGGAGTTCTCCTTCTCGAGCTTGAGGATGTAGTCGGTAATAGAACGGGAGTTCATGGTAGTAGACATGTTGTTTGTGAGTTGAATGATTATTATGGGAGTCGGGCTCCACTTAGGTGTTTAAAGATTAGAATGTTGAAAAATGTAGAAAAATGGCAACACTCGCTGCACCCGTCAATATTCAGAAAACTCCCACAAAGTTTCTTCAAACGAGAAAGAGGTCTAACAGACGTCTCGCACAGCCCAGGTGTGTTCAAGCTGCACTTCCTAACCCCGACCTCGCGAACTACGCGCAACTCCAACTCGTCACATGGATTCTACCCATGACAATCGCCGGTCGTTTACTCAAGGTAGAGTGGCCCCAAATTGCGATCGGTCTCACTGCTATGACTGCGGCAAAATTGGGTCTAGCAGCTAATGGTATCATTCATTACTAAAGATAATGTCTGCCCATAGTAAAATGTTTACACTAAAGCCTAATATCGTACGACCCAATGTCCGTGTCCAAGCCAAGAAGAATGATTTTGTAGAACCAGCTGAAGCTCCAGGTGAGGGGAGGCGTCGCCCCCCAAACGAGGAAGAAAACAAAGATTCTGAAAAGGGTGTTCACCCCCTAAAGAAGTTCATCATGGATAACTTTAAAATTAAAGAGATTGATTATGAGAAGTTTAACAAGGAAAATAAATGGGCTATTCGTCCGGGTCAGAAGAAGGATAAAGAATAGAAGCATTAGATATCAAACATGTCTTTCGCACTCACCTTTATGATCCCACCTACACGCAACGTTAAAACTCGAGTATTTACCGACCCGGAACAATATGATACAGAAATCAATGCAGCTCGAGGATTTAATAAATCGTCAACTACTCGTAGGCGTCCACCTATGACACAGGTTATGGAGGATTTTTCTGATCTAAATGAAGCCTCTCAACTTATCAATCATGTGACCGAACGTGAAGTCATCGAGGCGCAGAACTTCTGGGCGCAATCCATCGTGGATATTTCTAACTCTTTCCTCACTGGTGGTGACTACGTGAGTCTCGCAGGTGAACGCGCGGGTGAGTTGTATGGATATGACCATTCTAACGTACTCTTCAAACCCACGAAAGCTACGGAGCAACAGTTTCGTCCCACTGCTAACGATGCTATGTCTTACTTCGTGGGAAATGACGCTGTGATCGGTGGTTTCAAAGAAGATCAGGGGTTCGCCATCAATGCCAAAAAGGGTTTCAGTAGGGTAATCTTCAATAATCACCAGATTGACTGTCACGGTGAAGTGGCACACGCTATGGGTACCTATGAGTTCACATGTGCCACAACCGGTGAAATTTCAGAGGTTGAATATACATTTGGCTACAAGCGCAACGACGATGGCAAGGTGCGCATTTGTCTACACCATTCCTCCATCCCGTATGCATCGGGTAATAAAACATCTCACGTGGAACGAAAGAAAACGTCTCAAGTGAAGCGCAAGATTATATTTGACCCCGCACAAGCTGACCCGGAGGCAAACCAGCGTCATCAGGTCGCTACTGCGAGTTGGTAATTATGTTTAGTTTAAAGTCCTTGTCTAATCCATTAATGCTAATCTTCCCCTCTTTCACAAGACGCTTAATCTTGCGACCAACCTCTAGGTTGTCGTCGTATGCCTTATCGTGTTCTGGAGTAGCTGGTAGATTTGGTATGAACATGTTAAATGCCACCATTTTCTGAGGCATTGAGAGTTCTTTATCTTGGAGTATACTTAAAAGGTTTTTGGGAAGCCTGGAAAGATCCTTTTTAGTTAAACTTGAAAGATCCATTACTCTTTATGGGTATTTATTCTTTAATAGTACCACCGCAGGTGCTGAACCCTTTGGTGGTTTTTTACAGAAAATNTTACAATCACAGCAATCCTTTATACATACGAGTTGCTTTTTAGTCGCATAACATCGNGTAGGTAACATGATATCTTTGGATATGTAACGTGCTATTTGGTCAAGAAGTATCATCCTATAACTTTATTAGAGAAATTCCGTAGCCCAAATCTTCGAGGATTGGATCATTCTTGTAATCAACTTGGTAATATATCTTTTTGACACCACTACTCGCGAGGGCTTTGAAACAGTTGATACATGGATAATGTGTGATGTAGGCAACGGTATCATCGATGGAGACACCTCTCTTCGCTGCATCGGTGATGGCATTAATCTCTGCGTGAATCGTGGCCTGTTCATGACCCCAACGTACGATAGACCTATGATCTGTACCAGCGAGGAATCCGTTGTACCCCATACTTATGAGTCTATTGTTCTTCACTATAACACACCCCACTTTTAGTCTGTCACATGGGGAGCGAATAGATGCCAGAGTCGCAGCTTTTAGAAAGTAGTCGTCCCAAGAGATTCGTTCTTCAGGTTCTTCAGGTGGAGGGGAGCGCTGACGCCTAGCATCCTTGGTCATAGACATGAAACGGGGTGATGAACGTAGGGCACGGGGACTATCCATTTTATATTTAAACGTGTCTACTCTTTAACAATATCTCCTCCGCCATTTAGCCTCTAATTCTGGAAACAACTCCCCTAAGGTTTTGAAATATGTATCAATATATCGCTTTTCTTCCTCTTCTTCTTCCGTCAATTTAACACGGTCTGGGAACATACCCAACTTTATCGTGTTAAAATGATCCAGTCTTTTATTGAAATTCTCAAAAACACGAAACGATAGTAAGGTTTCGTCTTTTATGTTTAAAACACGTATTTCTTCGTGTATTCGGTCTAGGTGAACCATCTTGTATTTAACGCAGAATTTTGTTGGCTGTGTAGTTAATAACTTAAAAGGGTTAGGTGTTAATTTGTAAATTGAGGATGGGTAAACATGACCGAGAGAGTTTAATAAACTTTTGTGATAAGAATGGTGTTGTATTGGATGTCTTACCAGACGAATGTAATCGTGAGACACGTGTTAGTGGTCCATGTCTAACCGAAGGTTGTGACGATTGTTTTGAAAAAACTATAAGGTCACTATTTGAAACGAGTGGACCCTATTGTGACACCTGTAGTAAAATAAATGGTAAAATAAAGGCGTTCAAAAAACAAAATATCGAATTTAATGGAGAGGTTACAATTTGGGATGAAGAACTATTACAAAGTCTAGACATTAAAAATGTACACTACGTTGGAACTCTAAATAGGGATACTCCTATTAGGGGTGACTGTCAGAAAGAAAACTGTTGTAACCAGTTTCGTAAACCGTTTAGAGACGTTCAAGAGAAGGGAGGTCCTTTTTGTACTACGTGTAGTAAAATAAATGGTAAAATAAAGGCGTTCAAAAAACAAAATATCGAATTTAATGGAGAGGTTACAATTTGGGATGAAGAACTATTACAAAGTC
>JGI24004J15324_10000629_pt1 | contig 14168 bp, 12 predicted proteins | sample LinPmetageLP32_FD_15324 | JGI IMG/M metagenome (IMG submission 15324)
CACCTTGTAATACCTTTATTACACCATTATTATCACATACTATTGTTTGTAGAGCACCACTATCATTTTTTGCCTTAACTTTGGTCGCCATTTAAATATATTATATATTTTAATATGTTTGACTTTCCCCAACTATTTCCTTTGCTATTTTTGGATTTTCTTGTTCTAATAATGATGTTGGTATTATATTTGGTCTTGTAATTTTTATTATAACACTACTATTCGCCGAAAGGCGTGGATTTGTTAAATCGGGGTTTAATATTTTTAATTTAATACTATTTACTACTTTTGGATTAGATAATACTTGGACTATTTGGTTTTCACTTGTAATAAAATCTTGATTGGATAATGATGATTTTGGAACTACACCTAGCAACGGCAATACATCACCATTTTTAACATTATCTTTAAAATTATCGCATATATCACTAGTAATTAAAAAATATGGATTTTTACTTAATTGTGGTAGATTTTTTGCTGTAATTCCTCCATTATCAGCAATAACAACTGGTGCTGACGCATATTCACTTCCTAAACTACCACTATATAATAAATTCGCACCAGTTGCCCCTTGGACTTCCAAGTATGGGGCGGCAAAACCATTTAAATTAAACATTTGGAAATTTGATTTTATTATTGGGTCGCCTTTTGCTTGGGCAATATTAATTTGTAATGGATTTTGTATATTAGATATACCACTTATTAATGTATTATCTACTTTTTGGTTTGTAGTAAATCCATAATTACCAAATGACCCTTTATTATATATTGGTTGTCCTTCAAAACTTTCACTATTTACTAATTGGTCATAACTAAATCCTAATTTTGCCCATAATGTGGTTTCCCACGCATTTCTAGCATCACTTACATTATCAAAAAAATTATCAAAATGTGCTCCATCTAAACTAAATATATTTACTGCTTTACTTTGTAATTTATCAGCGGTAGTTCTAGCAAAATTAATTATCATAATACCCATATCTCTTGTTTGTGGTGAATTTAGAGCATTTAATACTTTCATAAATGCGGTTTTTCCCGCTGGTGTCCCTATTGCTCCTACAAGTGGTGCTCCCCGTCGCACCTTTTTAAAATTAATAATAGATTGTCCGCTACTTTCATTAGGCATCATAAATCTATCGTGTGATGCTCCTTTTAATTGGTTGTGTAATCCACCAATAGAAAATCCATTTTTTTCTTGGTCGTAATTAAATGTAAAATTACTAGTCCCTACTAATGTTTGATATTCATTTGCTGGTGGGTCGCCTCCTGCTATGGCGTCCCAATTTTGGTTTATTGGACCACGCCAATAATCTCTTAATGTAATATCAGGGTCTTTTGCCCAAGTTTTTCCATCAACAACCCCCGTAGATTGGTTGTAGGGTGGTCGTAAATGATATAATGGAAAAATATTAGTATTTGCTGGTTGGACACCTAAATTACCACTAACAACATCAAATCTAAATGAATTATTAGGTGCTTCTTGGGTCTCTTCACTAATATTTACTACATAATCCATTAAAAAATTATACATTTCCATATTTGTAAAAAAATCATTTGTTTGTGGTGGTGGTGCTCCTATAGAAGTATTATAAGTTCTATCCAACGTGCTCATATATCTTATAAATGGTTTATTAAATGGTTGTCCATCAAACCTTAAATTACTATTTTCCCCCACTCCATCATCAGCAGCATCTACATCTTCATTACGCAATCTACTATCTTCTTTATTATCTATTACTTTTTCACCATCTCCTCCAGTGCCATATGTTTTAACACTTCTAACGCCATTCATTTGGTCTTCTACTAATTGTCCTAATTCACCAATACCATATATACCTTTTGGTATAAATATTTCTAAATTAAATATTTTTGGTCTAATATAATAATTATTATCAGTATGTCTAAATAATTCTATGTGTGGTAGTATTTGCCCACTACCCCCATACGCCGCAAATTCGGGTTGTGATAAATCTTGAGTATATGCTGGTTCGCCATCAAAATGTCCATTTTTTATAGTATCGGCATCATCTTCAGTAATTGGTGGTGAAAAATTTGCTCTAAATGAATTTCGGTCTGCTTTTAATGTGCTTCTATAATAACTAGCATTAAAATCATCAGTGCCGTGTGCTACTGGTTGGAATTGTGGATTTTCGGTAATATAAAAACAATATGTAATAGTTTCACTAATATCTTCATCTATTTCTATACTACCACCAGTAATACCCTTTTGGTTAATAAATGAATTTTGGATTTGTATTTGTGTGCCTTTTGGTAATTCTAATGGTGTATTTAATTTAGTAGTCCATTCATTTGTATTATTATTTTTTTCACTACTATTATTTCTATTTGCGTCTATGTAAATAGTATTCATTAAAATACTAAAATAAAATAAAAAATAAATAGCAACCTAAGTCCATTTCTACACTATATATATTTAGATAACTTTGGGTTAGGTTGCCATTAGCACTGAGTGCGTCATCAGTATGATACCATTACATTCATTCCTTTTTGGGTATTCATAATACTTGCTACTCTAGATACTTCTATAAAATAATTAACTTTAACTGCGTGGTCATCTCTTGGTGAATTATTTAATGGGGCATTATGTGTTGTTCTATTATATTTCCATACTATTGGATAATTACCAATTTCTCTACCACCACCTACAATTAATGGTTCGCCATTTCTTAATGAAACACCTAATGGTTTAAAATTACCTACAGCACCATTTGCTAGAGTAGATATTTGGGATTGGTATGTATTATCATCACAAACATATAATGGTCTATCTACCATTAAATCTTTTCCTAATACAACACCCATTTCATTATATTGGGATATTGGATTAAATAATTTTTCATCAAATAAATCTACACCATCAATATTACAATTATATTCTTCTTTAGAAAATCCTTTACACGCTTGTTTTCCAAATAATGGTTGTCCTCTATGATTAGCAGCAGCATCGTCCATAGATGAATTATCTACTTCTTTCCACATAATAATATTATGGACTTCTCTACCATTTTGTCCTATTCTATGTTCTACACTTTGGACTTGTCCGTTTGTTCCTTGTGGTATGTTTTTTTCTACATTAACTACATCATAAAATTCTAATTTATATCCACCTTGTTTATTAGTTTGTTCTACAATTTCATTTTGGGTATCAGTTGGGACTACTAAATAATCCACTACTAATCTAACATCAGCGGGGGTAATAATAGTATCACTAGTCGCTAATCCAGTTCCAGCAGCAGCATAAGCAATTCCAGCAGCATTTAAATGATTAATATATTTAGTAGCACCATTAAATTCTATAGTAATTAATATTCTTTGTTTATCAAATAAAAATAATGGTATTCTTTGACCCTTTAATGCTGGGATTAACATACCTAATGGTATTCCATACTGATAATTATTTGCTTTATCAGCATAAATTGGGTGTGAATTAATTTGTTGTCCTCCACTACCATCTTTTTTACCAAAGAAAGCACCACTTCTACTACCTTCTACTTCTATATCTCCTACTCTACCACCAGTAGCATCGCCTAATGTAATATCTAAATCTCTATATTTTTGGTTTCCAGTTTTTTTTACTACTGACCATAATTGATTTCCTAAATAATGACCTAAATATCCATTTCTCATATTTGGGTTCATATTCATATTTTTGAGTGTTGAATATTTATAAACATCTCTAACATCATTTATTATATTATCACCAACTTGGAATATAACTCTTTTAATTCCACCTAGAGCACCATTCCATAGATTTACTCTTTGCTGTTGGTCGCCACCTTGTAATTTAAATGTGAGCATTGAATTAGTATCCAAATAACCCATTTGGTCTAGTCTAAATACATATTTAAAATTAGATGATGTAATAGGTTCTAAATATTCAGTTCTAATATCAATAGCATTTGGTTGTAATGGTTGCGTATAATCAGTCAAACTATTCATTTATATATATATAAATTATTTTTTTTTTAAAAATATGTCTTCCACATTAATTTTTTTTTCTTTTTTAATTAATTTTTTACATTCATCAGTTTTTAAAATATCATAAATATTATTTTTACTTTTTTGACTTGTTGATATTGGGATTATAATTTTAGCAATTCTTTTTTTATTTCCTTTAACTTTATTTTTATTTTGGTCAAATAAATTCTTCTTAATCATATATATATTTATTATATTTTTAATGATGCTACTGAATTTAGGTTTCCTTTATAACTATCTGGTGGTAATATAGTAAAATTAATAATAGAGCGTGTAATTTCACTTGCCTCTTTATCATTTGCTGAATTTTTAATTTCTATATCAAAATTATTAGTAATCATTGTTTGATTATATAAATTATTCATTATTTGGTAATTTGGTTCATAAACTGCCGTTAATTCTTGTTTATGTGTTTCATCAATTAAAATACTATCTCTAAATGGTGCTGGTATATTTGCTAAAATAGATTTACTATATCCACCATTTTTTCCTCTTGATGACCCATTAGTATCAGTGGTTTCAGTATTTTTAAAATTCTTTAATGGTAATCCATTAATAAAAATACTATAACTTGTGCCTTTCCAATCAAAATTAAAATCTCTTGAAAAATTTAAAAACATACTTTGTATATCTCGCGTATCGGGAAAATATATTTGGTGAATTGGTGCTATATGTGCTACATTTGTATCTATAATTGGTGGTAGATTTAATACATTTGCTAATGCTGATGATGCCCTAAGAGCATATCTTTCGACCCTAATAGGGGGTTTAGTTAAATCAGTATCATTTATTTGGTCATAACCTACAAGTGTAAAACCTTCTTGGGCAACACTAGAAGAACAATAAACACTAAATGGATATGCTTGTGTTCGTAATTTTTTTATTTTATCAGCACTAGTTCCAGTAGTATAATCTATTCCAACACCTCCATCTAAATTTTTAAAAAAATATGAATATGGTATAAATAAATTATCACTTTTACTATCATAAATAACGGAAAGTGAATTTTCTTTATGTTTTATATTAAAATTATAATTTGCTTTTGTTGGTTGATATACAATAAAATATGTTTTTGCGTCAGTAGTATCATCGTGGGTATTATCTTCGGTATATAATAATAATCCTAAATGTAATTCAGTATCAGTATGATTATCAAAATGGTCTATAGGTATTCCTCTTCTATTAATATGTTTCATACTAACAATATGGTCTTGTGCTGACCTCATATCATTAATTGGTAGTGAATTTCCTGCTCCGCCACCTAAATCAAATCTCGGCATTTTAATCCTTAATACCAAACCACTAGTATCGGGTTTAGAGCAATCTACTTGAATACTAATAATACTCGCCATACATCTATTTTCGGGATTTGGTCCACGTCCACCCCCTACTTTTGGAAGCATAGCAGGGTTTGGATTTCCAGCACTATTTGTAGCATTTCCACCATTTGTTCTAAATGGGTCATCAGCGGGGTATGCTCCTTCACCAGCACCACCTACATTTAAACCATCTAATACCATTTTATTAATAATACCAAATTCTACTACACCATCTCTATTATTAACATTTAATGCTATTGCGTCTCTACCTCTATCAGCAAGTTCATCAGGACTCATACTAGTCATTACTTCTATTTTATTTTGCTGTCTTAATGGCGTATTATCATCATAATTACAATGATTAAATGGTCTATCACTAATAGCATAATTATCAAATCCTAGTGCTTTTGTTAATATATTTGCGTTAGTATCAACAATATCTCTTTTATACATCATCATTAATTCATAGTTATCAAAATCTATTACTTGACCAGCATTTCTTTTATGTGTTCCGTCAAATGTAAAATCTCGCCCAACTCTATTTTGTTTTTGGGCAGCACTACTTAAATCACGTAAAAAACCTACACCAACAACCGAATTACCATCTTCATCTTGTATTTTTGCTAAATCTTCATTTTTAATTGCTCTATAATGACTTAATTTACCTAAATTAGTATCAGCACCACTACCATCTTCTAATAATCCTAATAATATATTATCTAATCCAACACTTATATTATTTAATAATGCCTCATTTGTTAATGCCCCTTTTTTTATTGTAAAATTTCTTCTATTAAATACTCCACCAGTTTTAGATTTACTAAGTGTAAATGTATCTCCATCAGCACCACCAGTTAAATTTTTTGGGAATAATATAGTTCGTGTATCTAATAAATCTATTTCTATATCTTGGTCATCTATAAATAATGTGCTTTCATCTCTTCGTAGTTCAGCAAAATTTAAATATACTTTACTATTTTCAGGAATTATAATATCCTCTTTAAATCTAACATTAAAATTATGTCCGTTTTGTTGTGGTGATATTAAATTAATGTTCATTATATATATATATAAAGATTTAAAAAATCTTTTAAGCAAACTTTTTATCCTTTCCACAAATCCTTAATCGCCCAATAATTCTTTGTATTTTTATCTTTATATGTTAGTTTCCCCTCCTTATTCCTTATACCTTTTGCTCTTTTTAAATAATTCTCTCTTCTCTTTGGGTCTTTGTGTTGTGTAAAGTCTTGGTAGTCTTTATGTCCATAATGAATTAATTTAGGTTTCCCATTAGAACCTTTTACATATACTGATTTTTTAAATTTACCTTTACCTTTATATGTGAATGGTTTATATAATGTTTTCTCTATCATATATATATATGGGTGTATTTAAATTTATTTGTAGGCGTATAAAATGTGTATCTAAATGTAGTTATAATATAGAAGAATTATTTGATGAAAATAAATTAAATCATAGTTTATCTATGTATGAATTAAAACAAAAAGATGTAATAAAAATAATGAATATATTAAATAAAAGGGATATGAAACCACATTATCCAAAACCACCTAAGTCCATTTTATCTATAATATAATTTAGATAAACTTGGGTTAGGTTGCCTCACTCGCCACGCATTTTAATTTCCATCATAATAAGCATATCTTCTCGTATTTTATTTGCGGTTTTAATTTGGTCGGCATATTTTAAATAAGCATCTTCACCACTAGAATATTCGTCTTTTGAATTATTAATAGCATTATCTATACCCAAAACACAACCACCACCTTCAGCAACGGAAACACGCATTTTTTCCAATTGCTCTATACTATTATCATTTAGTTTGGCGTGGTATTTTTTAGATTTCTCCATATTAAAATTATGAGCATATCTATAAAATTTTTCCTTGTATTTGCTTGTTGTTAGTGAGTCCTCAAAATTCTCAATTAGAAGTTCCAATTTTTCTCGTGTCCATTTTTCACCTTTTTTATTAGACAACTCAACATATGCCTTCACCATTTCATCATCACTAGCATTAATCACGCCGTGGCGTTTATTAATTTTCATTGTAGATAAAAACTCACTACCACCCAACCAATACATTTCCATCATCATTAGACGATTACTTATTAGTTCTTGGTTGTCCTCCACCTCCTTAGTAAATCTCATCTCGGCGTCGATAAGATTTTTTAGATGGCGTTGGTGTTGTTTCAACCAGCGTTTTGGCACGTTCGAGGCATTAGATACACTAGACATTATTTTTGTTTTTTTGCTTAGGGTGGGGTTTCAATTTCAAAATCAATTTTGTGTTTTGTGGATTAAATTTAATCCCCTGTGCTACTGCGTGTGCCCTGTGCTACTGCGTGTGCCCTGTATTACACGAGCGTCCCAACTACATTAGTTTTCTGTGCCGCCTGACTAATACTGGTTGTGTCTAAACCTACACTTGCCGTGGTTTGTTGTGGTCCTTCTTTGGACGCTAGTTCTTTTGCTTGTTCTTTTTTATGTCCAAATAAATCGTGAAAAAATGAACCTAATGCTAATCCAGCACCCACTACCTCGCCAACTGGACCAAGAAAATCTAATACAGCACCAGCGGTTTCCATTGCTCCGCCTATCGCATCTCCACCCACCTTAGCAACCGCCTTAGCAACTACTTTAGTTCCAGTCCCTATAATTTCATCACTATCAGCACCCGATTTTAATAGATTAGTTGCTTCTGTCGCCGCTCTACTACCCGCTCTACCAGCACCTTCAGCAATATCATCAGCAGTAGCACCTAATCGTGCTCCACCTTCACCTTGACTTTCCATTACCTTTGTTCCACCAGTTCTTAAATTAGGTAAAGCATCAGTTTCTAAATCACCTTCCGCCGAAACTTTACTAGCACTATTTTCTGCTCCTCGTGCGGGTGGTGGTCTATCATCAGCACCAGTTAATCTATCGAATGATTGATTTACATTTTCACCTACTTCTCCAGTATCAGCATCAGCACTGGGTGCGTCATCAGTTTTAATTCTAGAAGCATTATATTCAGGCACATTTTCAGTTGGTTTAATATCTACACTACTATCTTCAGTTCCATTTGCTTTTAAATTATCACTTGGGTTTTCTTCGGTTTTTGTTTCACCTCCTAATTTTTGTTTTAAATCGTCCGCTTTACCTTGTAATTCTTTTGCTTTATCTCTAGCACCTTTAATTTTTTTATATACCTTTCTACCTAAATGAAATGCTCCACCAAATCCACCAATAGCACCTCCACTCTCATTCATCATTTTATCTACATATTCGAATTTTTCTTGTATATCCCCCGCCTTTCTATCTTTACTCTCTTGTTCTAAATCATTTGCGTGTTGTGATATTTGTTTTTGTGCTGTTTGGAAATCCGCCAGTGATTGAAAATAACTCATATATATTTATTCAATATTTTTTTCTTCATTTTCTACACTTATTTTTTCACTACTAAATCCATCTTTTTTAGACCACAATAAATCAGTATGATTTCGTCGTGCTTCCATATGTTCTACACTTAAAAATAAAAAATCATAATCATCTTTTCTACTTTCTTTATATATTTTCATAAAACCTTTATCATCTTCACCGAATATACTTAATGCTTCACTCATCTTTTTTATTTCACTTTCGGGGAAATGACCCATTATATAATATCCACTACAATTATTTCTAGCAATAGGACTTAAATATTTAAAATATTGGACCGCCATACAAATTGCTAATTTACCTTCAAATTCACCATTACCAATATGTCTATAGGTTGTAATAATTTGTGTTAATAAATCAGTTCTACCACTTTTTTTAAATGACTGACTACTATTAATTATATCATCAAATATAATTAAAAATCGTCCATCACCTTCATCACCTTTTATAATATCTAATATTTCATTTAATAAATCATCACTATATTCAGTAAATATAAAATCAAATTCTTCTAACATAAATTTATTAATAGCATCATTATGTGCTGTAGATGATATTAGTATTTTAGTTTTATATTCATCACCATAAAATCTATGTGATAAATATAGATTATTCATTAATAGTGATTTACCACTTTTTACTCTACCAACAATTAAATGTAAATGGACTGGTGTATTTAATGGATAATGAGCATCACCCATATTATTTAATTTACTATCATCTATTTTAATTGGATAGATTTTTAAATCTTCATTCTTTTTATTTATTTTCTTATTCATTAATATGTATAAACAAAATAATAATAAGAAAATAACAATCGGCAAAGGTGATAAAAAAAGAAAAATCCCCCAAAGATATGTGCCCAAAGGTTTAACAAAAGAAGACAAAGAAAAACAAAAGAAATCTATAATAGAAAAGAAACCACGACCAAAGATAGATAGTTTTAAATCCAAGCGTAGTAGTTGGGCAACAAAATTTGAGAATAAATATAATACTAAAATCAGTAATAAATCATTTATAACAAAAAATATAATATCTAAAAAAGGTATGGATTTAATATTATCCAAAGGAAAAGCAGCATATTTTAATAGTGGTAGTCGCCCTAACCAAACAGCAGTTAGTTGGTCATTAGCACGATTAGCAAGTGTAATAATGGGTGGTCCAGCACGAAAAGTAGATATGAAAATTTGGAGTGAATATAAAAAGTAAGTAATTTTTTTATATATTAAAAAATACTTACTTACTCATCATTTATATTTCATCATCTCTATCACCTTCATTAATATATGGGTTCATTACATCTAGAGCATATTTTTTTAANCTATCATCATCATATAATATNTCTTCAGTAATACCATCTAGTGCTTCTTCTATTTCTTTATATTCAGCAATAGATTTTGCTTTCTCTAAACATTTTAATCTTAAACCACTATATAATTCTTGACGACTTTGTTTTTTTTTATTAGATGCTTCTTCTACCTTTTCTAATTTAGATAATAATGCTAATTCTTTTTCTTTATTAATTTCTTTTAATGTTTTACGCTTCTTTTTTAATGCCTTTCTATTCTCACTTTGGTTTTCTTTTGATGCTTTATCATTTGTTTTAATATCCTTTTTAGTAAATTCACCTTTATTCGCTAATGCTTGTGCTTTTTCTAGTTTTGCTTTTTCTCTTTTTAATTTCATCTTCTCTCTACCAATACGCAAATTCTCTAATTGTTTCTCACTTAGTTTTCTTTTTGGTTTCTTTACAACTTCTTCTACCTCTTTAACAAAAATCTCTTCGCCTTTATCACTCATATATTTATTTACAATATAAAAAAATCATTTAATAAAACGGCAACCTAAGTCTAATTTTTCACTATATATATTTAGATAACTTTGGGTTAGGTTGCCTCATTTACTACAACAACCAAATGATAGATTATTTTTACAATATGGACATTTTGGTTTTAAATTCATCACCTTAAATTTAATCTTAGGTAGTTCTACTATTTCTTCTACCTCTACCTCATCTTGTATAAAATCTAAATTTAATTCTTCCTCTATGGACTTATCATTTTCTATAGATGGATTTTCATTCATAATAATCATTTGGTTGTATTTATCATTAGCAAATTTAATTGCTTCATAATATTCTTCTCGTTCTTGTTTAGATGCCTTCTCGTTTGGTTGTGGTGGTGTATAATTGTTTATGTTGTATTTTTTTAGTTTTTTTTTCTTCCCTTCTACCTTAGTCCATTTATCACCTAGTGTTTTAACTTCCATTCCAAAAAATTCCTTCAGCAAACAATTAAATATAGTGTGAATATTTCGTGTAGTCAGTCCCTTATCACTGGATTTAATATTTACATAATTGTCCTTCATTAATGTATTAATACCCTTGATAGAGTATGGTTTTAAAAATTCCAAACATTTATTAAAATCGCCACTATTAAATTCATATAGTGGATTTAAATTACCCTCACTCATTACACCCAACTCCTTAAAAAATTCTCCAATGATGTCGAATGCCTTGTATTTGTTGGATTTAAATTCTTGTGGATTATCACTATCCTTTTCCAATTGTGGTGGTAATATAGTGTCGTCTTCATATACGCCCTTATAGACTATGGTTTTAAATTCACGGACATTATTAAATTTAGTGTGATGTCTTGTTTTATAAAATCTCTCAAATACTTCTTCGGTAATAGTTTTATCCAATTCTTCGTGGATATAACAATTTTCGTAATTATATTTTAATACCTTCATTCTATCGTCTTCATCATTGTCTCCCTCTTGTAATGCTACTACTAAGTCATCTCGTGTTTGTGTATTAATTTTTGGTATAGATTTATATATAATTTTTTCCATATATGGTGGTATAATAATATCACTCTCTCCACCACTAATTACATTAACAATATTCTCTTCTCTTAAATATCGTTTAGCAAAATCCTTGTGTTGGACTTGTGAAATATTTGCTTCTAATTTATTGTGAATAAATATATTATATATATATTCCATTTTTTCACATTGTAGTAGAAATTTAGTGTCTTCACCAAATAGAGTAGATTTGTGTTGGTATTCTAATGCTATGATTTCGTCCATCTTAATAGGTATATGGTCATCATTAAATTTATATCCTTCACTAAATAATATACCAATGGTATTATCATTAAAATGTCGAACTCGTTTATGTGCTTGGATTATATTACGAAAATGTGTAGAACCCTTATTTACCGAATATATATATAATTTGTCGAATGGGTATTCCTCATTATCATAACTAATACCAGCGGTAATAGTTGGTGTATATAGTAATAAATTACAATTTTTCCATTCTTCATTTACCTTCACATTTAGGTTTAATTTTTTACCCGAATGATAGTAGTTTATATCATATTTTTTACATTCATTTACTATTTGGTTTGCTAAATTTTTACTACCACAAACAACTACTACACGCTTCCCAGCATCTAAATCGGTTTTAATAGCATAAATGAATGCGTTTTTTTTAGTGTATTCTAAATACTTGCGTTGTTTATACTGAAACATATTTTTTAAATAATAAATATTTTTTGTCTTGGTTTCCAATATATCAGCAATAAATTTAAATGACCGCTGACTAATGAATGCGTCCATAACTAAATGTTTATTAGAATTATATATGATATCATACATAGTCGTAGCACCTTGGATAGGATTATTCTTCTTAAACATTTCACCAGTTAGATTATCGGCAATGCTCTCGCTCTCGTCAATAATAACTAAATCGTATTTATCTCGGCAATGTTGTATGCTCTCAACACTACAAATAATTTTATCGTGATTTTTAATATTACTCTTCGGTATAACATCATCATAATTAATGAAACCATTATTTTTAAATTCTTGGAACATAGCACTAGCAAATGCTCTCTTACAAGATAAATATAATATAGATTTGTATTTACCGAATATTCGTTTTAGTGTCCAAGATTTACCAGTTCCCATAGGGGATTTAATAAATACAACATCATTTTCATTTAATGTTTGACTCATATTAAATTCATCACATTCTATATAACGATTATTTATAGTGTTTTGTTTTACTTCAAATGGTGCTTCGTCGTCAAATAAATAATCCATAGATGTAGGTGGATTAGTAATTTTTGGATTAAATATTTTAGCAATAGTGTATAGTGTTTTATATCCATAACCCTTATTTATACTATGACTCATAAATTCGTCCTTAATACTAGTTGCGGTAGTATTATTATCATAGGGCAATGACCATTTAACCCATTCTCTTAATCCGTCCTCACTATTTTTGGTAATAGTGGATATACAATATCCAATAATTTTCCAAACATTTCTTGGGACTTGTTTATTATTTGGAATAGATTTTAAATAATACTTATAATCATTACTAACATCACAATCTAGATTTAATTTATATCCCTTAGGGAAACATTTAATTAAACACTCTATAATACTACCTAGGGCAAAATTTACCTTCACCTTAGTATTATTAGCACACTTAATCACTCGATGATTTGTTTTAGAAAATTCACGANATTTTAATGTAGAATAATAATCTATTTCTAAATCATTATAATGACCAACCAACATATCACTAAGTGAATGTTCGCCAGTAATAGGGATTTGTTTAATATTTTTACCCCCCTTAGTTTGGTAGGGCAATTTAAATGCTTGGTTTTTTTTATACACATTAAAATCTAATACATTATGTCGTAGTGGTGTATATTCATCTTCCGTATATATAATATATTGTATGTAATTTTTAAACATACATAAATCGTCCATAGACCTAAAATATTTATCATTAACCACAAAATGATATGATTGTTTAATACCATCACCAGTTTTACCACGACCAGCAAATATTAATATATCCTTATCACTAATACCCTCGTTAGTAATTAATTTAATAACCAAGTTTTTAATAAGTTCATTATTTTCTTCACTAACCATTTTAGTAATATCTACATCGAAATACATTTTAACTGGTGTTTTACTTGGTAATATTTCGTATGCGTGGATATTGTCCTTAAAATATTGGTTTAGTTTATTTAGTGGTAATGAACCAAAATATTTATAATAGTTGTTTTTGGATTTACTATCTATAGATAATACAACATTATTTTTTGGTCGTTTTTCTATTGCGTGGTGTAGTGGTGATTTATATGTGCCGTTTTTTTTTTGTGCTTCCTTCACAACTCTCGGGGCAATATTATAATACCACACACCACCAAACTTGGACGATGATTTTATATGTTCCATTTTATTATTATTGCTATATTTTTTTAAATTAATTTAATTTCAATTTTGTTTTTTTGGTTTAGGTGGTTGGGTAGGTTGCCCCTGTATCCCTGTAGGCGACCCCTGTATCCCTGTAGGCGACCCCTGTATCCCTGTAGGCGACCC
>JGI24004J15324_10000632_pt1 | contig 14114 bp, 21 predicted proteins | sample LinPmetageLP32_FD_15324 | JGI IMG/M metagenome (IMG submission 15324)
GCCTTACCAATTGAACTGCCTAAATTTCCAAATCCTTGAATTGCTGCACTTTGTTGAAGTGCTAATAATTCACTTTCAAAAGTTACTGTTTTTTCTTTTATGTTTTTATACCCATTGTCAGCTGCGTCAGCTATTCCATCGTATTTTTCTTTTTCTTGGGCTATAATTAGTGCGTTATTTTTAGCCCTTACTTGTTTTATTGCCTCTGTATTTTCATTTTCCAGAATAATAAGTAAATCGCCATCATCCTTGGCAAGTAATTTCTTTTTCTCATACTGTGATTTTAGCAACAATAATTCTGCTGCAAATATCGCTTTTCGTGCTTCAAGGGCTTCTTCTGGTGAAGCTGCCGTTCTTAAAACATCGTTTAAATCTGAAATTGCTAATTTTATATTTGATATTTCAACATCAAAATCTTTTGAGGATTCTTTTATGCCAATTTCAAGGTTTGATAATTTTAACCCAGCAATTATATTAGCCGTTTTTGCAATTTTTAGATCTAACTTGTCTAAATCCTTTATAATATCACCGGTTAAGAAATCTTCCGGCACAATTGCATCTTTTAATGATTTGGTGTATTCCTTTAATTTCTCACCTAATTTTGGAAGTTTTATATTATCAAAGGCAATAACTGCTTTTTTAACTCCATCCGCTAAATCAGTACCCAAAAATTTATCTGAAAATTCAGCAACTTTTGAGAATAAAATAATAATTGCCGTTACAACCTTTTTGGATGCCTTTTGTAATAACTCAACACCTTTAGCCGCCCCAATAAAAGGTGCTGCCAATACATCAACTAAAAAATCAGAAACTTTTTTGTAAATCTTTTGCTGTTTATCGGCCCCCTTTAAACTTTCTTTTAAAACATCCCTTTGTAATTTTAACTTTTCCAACAAAGTGCCTAACTCCGTTATTTTTAGCTTATTTATTTCCCTTTGACTTTTACCGGCTAGTTTATTTACATTATCAGAAGCATTTAAAATGGCTAGTTTTTTTTCTTGGGCTTCAACCTCTTTTTCAACCGATATTAATTGCTCTTGAAGTTGTTTGTTAACCCCGGTTAATAAGCCCTTAATATCTCGCCAATAAGTCAAAATAGCCCCTAGGGCCACCACTAAAGCCCCAATCCCGGTTGCTAATAAAGCTAATTTTAAAGCCCTTGCACCTACCACACCAGCTAAAAACGTTTTTGTGAGTGCCGCCCTTGCTTTATCAGCACTTCCAGCGTATGCAATCATATCCCTACGTGCGGAAACGCTAAATTTGGAGGCTTTTTGGGATGTTTTGCCTAGTTTATCGCTTAATCCTTTTACAGAATCGGTTGCCTTTTTAAAACCATCAACAAAACCCTTTGTTTTTAATCCAAGCGTTACAAAAAAATTACTATCTAATGCCAATTTGTTTCATTTTAACTTGTTTCAAATACCTTTCTTGGGCCGCTTTAAACGCTTCAAACTGCTTTTCGTTGATCCTATTGTTATTATCAGATCCATCAACAAACGGCAATACCATCAAATCTTTTAAACTCTTTGGAATTGACTTTGGGGAAATATTAAAAGCCCTTATTGCCATAAAACCAACAAATCTAAATTTAGCCCAACCCCATTGCTCTTGTCTTTTGTATGCGTATTCCCGAATGCTAAATTCGGCCAATGTCATATCATAAACTTCTTCAATGGTTTTTACACCCAATTCACCAAGGGCAAATGAAATAAAATCAGCTTGAAAATTTACTTCTTTACTGCTTTTCTTACCTTTTTTTTTACCGTTTCTTTTGGCAATTTAGAATCCATTGAATTTGTCAAACCATCCAAAAATGTTAAAACCGTTTCACTTTCCAAACCTCCATCTTCATCAATCCATTCAATTAAATGAAATTTATTAAAAGCTGGTTTTACATCGTTTCTTACATAACCATAAAGCAATGAGTAATACATTAACTCTGGTATTGTTTTAAACGGGTTTGTGCTAATATCGGTTTCCAATGATTCCAAAGTACTGTTTGTATTTTCAACAAACATTCCTAAAAATCCTAAACCAAAATAAAAAGTGCGTTGTTGCCCTCCTAAAACAATTTTTACTGTTTTTTTGTTAATCATAATTTTCTGTTTTTAAAATGTTACTATGGTATTAAATCTACTAATGAAATATCACCACTTCCAGAAATTGTAACACTAAAAGTCGTGTTTTCCCCTCCCGTTGGTGATTCCATTGCTAAATCTGTAATAAAACCTTCACCAAAATATTCGGTGTTTGTAGCCAATCCGGTATCAACTTTCCAATTCACCTTTGTTTTTGATAATTGTAAGGCCAATAATTTATCGTGCGACTGCTTCAATTCATCCCCCGTAGGTGCTCCAACCCCGGTATCAATATACAGCCCATCACCACTAATTGAATAATCAAATGTACCGGCAGTTTTTATAACCTCACCCGGATCACACTTTGTTACCACCTCGTTCACCCCTAAAGTGGATGAAAGTGAATTACTTGTTAAACAAGCCATTGGCTCGTATGCCGAGGTTGCTGTGTTGTAAACATATAATATGTTCTCATCTCCTTTAATAAATGTACTCATGGTATTATCTTTTTTTATTATTATTCAAATTTACTTATTTTATTCTAATTTCTAACCTTAAAAATTTACGGAACAAAGATCCGTTTTGAAGTGGTGTTGTTAAATCACTTGGAAAACTCATTAATTGATTATCAACCACCAAACCACTTCCAGATAAATCTAGGTTTGTTTGTAGTGATTGCCTTAAAGCCTCCAAAATATTGTCTGCCAATAAACGGCTGCCAACATTTGAAACAGATTTGTAAATAGTGCAAACCTCCAACAATATATCCGATTCCCAAAAATTACTACACTTATTGTAAGAAACATCGCTTGATTGAGTAGTCATAAGCACATAGGCCTCTTTGTTAGTGCCAACACTTGTATATCTTGAATCATATACGTTAATAGTCTTGTTATCTACAATAGAGCCGTTAAAAGCGTTAAAAATGGCTTTTCTTATAAATGGATCTGGTATTGGTTTATTCATTACTTCTTTAAGTCTTTTAACAATGCTGTTATTTTAGCAATCAATTCAGCCCTTCCAAATTTAAAGCTGGGCCACAAAAAAGGATTTGCATAAATACCTTTGTTTAAAATTGTTACAAAAATAGGATAGGCCGCTTCATCTGGTATTCCCTTATTCCTACACCATTTTTTTATTTCTTCAAGTCCATTTTCCCAACTTTCCCCTGTTTTGCCTTTAAATTTAGCCGCTAATTTTTTAAAGTCTTTAGGTATGTAAGTTCTTACACCCGTTCCAAATTCCACAAAAGCCGCATAATCTTTATTATTTCCAATTTTGTATTCGTTTTCATCAACAGCTTCAATCGCCATGTTTTGTCTTAATGCCCCTTTATCTACCGGAGCCAAAATTATCGCTTGTTGCAAAGTTTCATTTGCCACTTGTTTCAATTCTCGTTGTGCTTTTTTTATAATATCTGGCCCAGCATTTTCCAACTGCTTTTCAAGCAATTTTAATTGTTTGGTATTTACTGTAAAACTATTCAATGCCAAAAATCTCTTTTGCTGTTAAAATTTGTTGAACGTGCCTAAAGCCTTTTCTTTTAGCGTCTAAAATAGAAAAAGTATGCTCACCATATTTCAATGTGTGTTTCTTTGGCTCAATAATCAAATTTTTATCATATCTCAAAGTGATCTTAAAGGTATTTGCAAAATCTGTTACCCCGGCTTCCGTTTGGTAGCTATTGCCTCCCATATCATCAATAATAGCCCACCGAACTGAAACAACTGTACTTTCAGTTGTATTGCCTCCAAATCCATCGGGTGTTATTACACTTTCTAAAATGGAAACCTTTTTTTGTGCCTTTCTTGCTTCAAACATATTAAAAAACAAATCTACGTTCCGGGGCCAATATAGCCATTACACTACTTGGAATATACCCTTTTATTACTGTTTCACTTTCTGAACCATAAAACCACAATTTGACTGTTTCTAAAATAGCGTATTTAAAAATATCTTTTACTTGGCTAGTTTCAGTATATCCAATATTTGCTTCAAGTTGATCTAAAGAAGATATTGTTCTTGAATAAATGCTGTATAATTGTTGGCTTGATACACTAAACCCACTTGTTTCAACAATTGAATTAACCGGGTATGCGTACATTCGNATTAAACCCCTTTCATTAAATTGAAATGTTTTTGTTTGTGGTTTTAAATAATGTTGTGTGTAATTTTCTACCAAATTACAAGCAGAATTAATAAGCATCGTAATTTCTGAATCGGTTTCGGTTATATCATCATCAACCCTTAAAAAAAGTTTAGCCTCCGATAATGGAACTAAATCAGTATAATCAACAATTTGTGCCATTTACTTTTTTTCGATTTTAGCTTTTGAGCCGTTTTTGTTTTCTTTTTTCGGGGTGGCTTTTTTCTTTTTAGGTTTTTCAGCCTCCAAATAAACCTTTAAATCAGTTCTAGTTCCCGTATATTCTTGCCCCTTTTTGTAGTTTTTCTTTTCAAATCTACAATAAAAACTGTTTATCACTTTTGGCATAACTTAATATTTTTGATTTGTAGTAAAAGTACAAAAAAAAAAAGGATTACAAGTTTTCACCCGTAACCCTTCAAAAACAGAAAATTAAGAAATTAATCAAAATTCATTGTAAATATAAAAAAACCCTCCCAAAGTTATCACACTTGGAAAGGTTTTTAACCTAAAAAACAAATCAACAAAAATTACACTGCAATGAAATCTCCAAATATTAAGGCATCTGGCTGCTCCACAGTTAATGTTACTTGTGCTTCAACTCTAGCTGTAAGGTTGTTTTTTCTGAAATTATCAGAATCATCTTCACTTACCGCAAAAGTAAATCCTTCTGTTACCGGTTTACGTACTCTTGACCAATCGCCAACAAAGTATTTGTTTGCTGATAACCATGTTGCCATTTTAACAGCCACACCATTAACCCTTAACACTCCATTGTCAAATGTTACAATACCGGGCAATCCATAACCAGCACCACTTGATTTTTCAGTAATCATAATGTCGTACCAATCAGTTGGTGTAACAACAATACAATCAGCCATGAAATCATTTGACGCAAGTTCAGCCAATTCAGCAATAAGCATTTCAATTTTGTTGCTATCTGTAATAACTTTTGTACTAGCTGTGGCCTCTGCCTCCAAAATAGCGTTAAAAGTTGCATTTTCGCCCCTCATGTAATCTCTACGTAAATCAATACCCAAAGTATTCTCTAAAAATGGTAAGTTATTACGCATTTTCTTAGAGTAAACGGAGAAACCAGCAATGTAGTTCGTGTTAGCATCAATCATAGCATAATCATACTCCAATTGATTCTTTGTGGCTCCCTCAATTGGTTCACCAACTGAACCACTAGCCAAGGTAGAACGTACATAAGTATAAGTACCCCCGGAAATTGGAATTGTAGATGCTAGATCTTCAACGTTTACCATTTGGGCTGGCCTTTTTACAACATCAAAATTGTAATCTCTTGGTTGATCCCCGGTAAGTGCGTTTGCCAATGTCATGTCCTTCACCTCCATATTAAATGGAACCGATTTAGTAACAGTCGAAATGGCTTTAATGTTCTTTGTAATCAAACTAGCTATATTAGCATCTTTTGTTTGAACATTGTTTTTCAATTTCAAATCCAAACTATCAAGGTGTTTTTGTTGCACCTCTTGAAGTTCTTGCATATTTTTCACCTCTAACTGTGCGGCTTCAAGTTCTTGTTTTGACTTTGTTTCCAATGCCTCAACTTTGGTTTTCAACTCTGCATCAAAAGATTCTTTGAAACCTTCTAAAAGTGTTTTTGTTTCGAGCGTATTGGCCCCTTTCAATTTTAATTCTAAAGCGTTCAACGCTTCTGTTAATTTAATATCCATTGTATTTTTTTTTAATGGATTAATAATTGTGTTTTACGGCTTGTTAATTTACTAAAGTGGTTTCCCGGCTTTACCATAACAAGTGTTTTTTCAAATGTACTAATTTATTTTTAAACTAATCTTGTGGCACAAATCTTAACGGTTTTTTTGACATTATAATAGTCGCATCTAATTCGTTTGGATCGTTTATTTCTATATCATCGGGCCAACCATTGCCATAAACTTTATACAAATATTCCCCATATTTATATTTTGATGCTTGGAACGCAGTACCCTTTATTATATCCTTAGAAACAAAAGTAAAACCATAGCCTTCACTTTCAAACCAATCTGCCATTTCTTCAATATCCTTAGTATATGGCCCACCAAAATCAATATAAGCACTTCTTATTAAATTTGAATAAGTAGAACTATCTAAAATATCTCCTTTGCTTGTTTCGTTTATCTCATATTGTGAACTGTGATAACCTAAAAAGTTTTTTGGTTCTTTGGGTTTTTTACCTTCACCCTCACCACTCCCCCACTTCCCCGAACTGTCTCTACTTTGGTTGGGATCGAAACCGGCTTTGGTTAGTATTATATCAATGGCAGATTTGTTTGTTATTATTTCTGCTATCGTTTTTTTTTCTTTATTTATATAATTTTTTGCGTACATATAAGCACAAGAAGAGCCCTTATCTTTTTTTATTTCTTTATATTTTTCCCAACCTTTTGGATCATCAATAAAATCAGTTTGAAATAACTTATCGTGAATTTCTCTAAACACTTGATTTGCAAATTTATCTGAATATGGTTGAGGTTCTAATACCTCTATTTCACCACCAACAATATTAACAGAACCATAAAGATCTGAAACTTTTATATTATATTCTTTTACTTCACCGGTGGCACTAAATTTTTCTGCTAAACCTTTTACTAAAGCATAAGAAGTAAATCCGTTTTGGTGAACTGTACCTTCTTTTATGTTTTTATGTGAAACCCCCCTATAAAGTTTTATTGTTGTGTTTTGAAATTCCTCCCAACTAATTTTTTTTTCTTCACTCGTGGCAGTTCCCTCTTTTAACCAAAAATAATACAGATTTGATTTTAAGGCATTTTCTAAATCTGGATCGTTGTTTATATCGTATGCAATTGCATTTTTATTTTCTTGCCTTTCACCCAAAAACCAATCCACCCATCTGGATTTTTTATATTGGTTTTTATCTCCATAAGTAGTATATTCTAATTGTTTTTTTACTTGTTCTTCATATTCCATATATTTGGGGAAATACTTTGGTGTTTCATGGCAACCCTTTATTTCACCCCTTCCACTTCCCCACTTTCCATCTTCCCCACGCTCTTGGTTAGGATCAAAACCGGCTTTAATATTTATGGTGTCGATTAAAGTTTTTTTTTCAGAAAAGCGTTTATGGTGTCAACCTCGGCATTTGATTTTAACTCCGGTTTAAGTAGTGAAGATCCTATTTCATAGGCTTGTTTTTGTAAATCTTTTAAGGCAATCTCTAACAAATAAAAAGTTTCATCCGTTACAGTTCCGTTTTTAAAGAATTTTAAAATAGTAGATATTTTATCGTTTGTTTCTGTTAGGCTTAAAGACTTAAACCCGGTAAATGGTGTGTTTGGATTATCACCAATAGTAACATTTGAACCCTCGTAAAGTTTTAATTCTTTTAGTATTCTATTTTGCCCTTTTGTTTCTTTTGTAATGGTTACAAATCCAACGCTGTGATCAGTCATTATTCCAGCATCATATAATTTCAACGCATCTTCCGAATAACTTGTTTTTATTAAAGGTTCACTTTCAAAATAAAGCCCCTTTTGATCTTCTTGAAGTACTGCAAATTTTCCGTGTGGCTGTTCCCATCGGTGCTGGTTTAAAAACACAATATCATTTCTGCGTTCTTTTAATGTCTTTGTATAAGCCCCTTTAACAATAATATCTCCACTGTGATCAACATTATCAAAACTTGACAAATAACCCGTTACCACTCTGTTTTTTAAATCTACATCGGAAACACTTTTTTCATTGTTCCTTTTAACTTCAAGTAATCCTTTCATGTTGTAAAGTTAATTATTTTTTTTTAAAACTAATCNGCCATTTTTATCCCTACGTGGAACGGGTGCTGTTGTGCATCTGCAATTTATTATATTCCCAGCCTTTCCCCTTATATCTATTGGGTGCTTAACCCTATCTGAATCACCTTCATTTTGTGGCACTTCAAAATATTTATCATAAGGAATTGTAATACCATTCATTGCCTCGTGGTTGTATTCACCCTTTGCACTTCCATTTCTCACCCGGTGATCATCTGCGGAAATCCACATTTTGTCAACCACAACATCAGCATCTTCCATTGCTTTATTTGAAGCGAAATTTGCAGCCGCCCCGGTTTCAGTTCTAGTAATACGCATTATTTGCCACTTATAAAGCCCCGTTTTTGTACCGAACTTTCGCACCATTTCATTTGTAATTACTTGAATACTTTTCCCGGTGTCGTTCCTTTCGGCAATGTAATTTATTACAGCTTCAACAAAAGTATCTTTGATTGAGGTTATATTTTCACCACCAAATAAGGTTAAAAACTCAAAAACAGCCCTACCAAANGATTTTATAAAAAGTGCTGGTGAGAATGCTTTTACAGTCATTGTGTTGTCGTTTATGCCTCTGTAAATCTTATTACCATGAATAACCCCAACTGTTTCGTAAACCTCCAAAAGCATCTTTAAAATGGCTTTGTTGTTTATCTCTTTTTCTAAAAGAATTTTGTAATTCTCTTGGGTTGGCTTCTGTTTTGCAACTTTTATAAGTGTGTTTTTAAGGTGCTTTTTTACAATTGAAGATGTTATTCGCTCATAAGCCCTCAATTGTTTTAAATACCACTTTTTGTATTGGTTTTTTGTCATTTGGTCTTGTAAACAATTGCTTTTTCTTCATCAATCAATACATCGGGCTGTTCTTCAACAAATGTTTCTTCCAATGGCACAATACCCATTTTGGTTGTGAACCTTTCAAAATCTTCACTATCTTGTTTAGGATAGTTCATAGCCTCCCGGTATTCGTTTCTCGAAATAACACCATCCATTAATGCTCTACTTAACCAAACGGTTAGTGTGTTCATGTCTGCTTGCATTTCTGGAAGTGTAGTTGCATCAAAATAAAGAAGTGTATTTTCGTACCCCTTAAACCTTGGCAATATAATCTCATTAAATGCCGCCTCCAACAAATCTAAATCCGGCAGAATATCATCGGTTAAAACTTGTTTACGATATTCCTTTACATTGTCATATTTCGCTCCCTCTGAATTATTCAAAAGTTTATCACTCCAACCCAAAACATTACATATTTGTTTTTGGTCATAATCCAAATATTCAAAAGGTCTTAACTCATCAGTTGTTAATGAAAGTCTAGTAAAACCAATCTCGGCACTAATACCGGCAATCCTTGAAAGCCTTTCCGGGTTGTCATCCATTTCTTTTAAACGGCTTTTTAATTCCTTGGCTTGATCTGGTGTAATTGGTTGGCTTTTACCATGAACAAAACCATAGGAACCACCATTTTTAAGCGTTTTAATATTTTGGTTCATTGCCTCGTTTGAACTTTCTATATTATCAAGTGCTGGCCTTAAAGGGCTTGCACCATACAAATGGCTTCCCAACAAATCAAAGTTTGGGTTTGGGTATTTTATGTGAACAATGCTATCTTCTGGAAACTCAATGTAATTGCTGTTTTCAATCAACGTATAATAATCAATTGGTGATTCATCACTTAAAAGATTTGCGTTTGCTTTTAAAACAATGTTTACCATGTGGCTAGGCAAAATATAAAATCCCATTGGAACCCCTTTTTTGGCTCCTTCATCGGGTGTTAACATATAAATATAAACATTACCATTTAGCTTCAACATGGTTTTGTAAAGACTTATAAACTCATTCCAACTTTGGTTTACATTTGGCTTTAAAATAGGCATATTCAAATGGCCCTCACCTTGCAAAAATGCCTTTTTTTCAAGGTTTTTCAAAAGAAGTTTCATTTGTGGTTGTGAAACATTGGCTTGTTTTACCTCCCTTATAAATGTTTTTGCCTCATTTTCTTTTTCAACCTTCTTTATAAAAAATGGAATATGAGCCGTTTTTCTTGCTTGCTGCTGTATAATAGAATACACTACACTGTTTATATTATAGCCCTTTTCTAAGTACGTTTTACCATTGGTGTCGTATTTGGTTCCAGAAGATCCCACCCACGATAAAAAAGATTCATTAAATAGATTTTGTGTTCGTTTCTTGGTTGAATTAAAAAACCCTTGTAATTTATTTAGAATCATTTTTTTATGTATATGTGTGTAAAGTTAACAAAAATAACTATTATAAAATTACCCTCATTAAAAGGTGAACACCTCCGGCACATTTTCAATTTCCACAATACCGGTTAATGTATCGGGTGCATCATCAAATTTATTCGCTTTGAACAGCTTTTTGTATTTGGTAACATCGTTGTAAAACTTGGGCCACCTTAAAAACCAATCTTTTGGCATAACCACCCGGCTGTTCACCGTTGCAGAATTACTAAAAATCCGTGCTTCTTTGTTGCTGCTTTGGTGAAACCATTGAACGTGGCACTTCTTTGTTCCATCTTGTATTATTCTAGCAAAACCCCTTCCACCATTATTTGATTCTATATTTGAAACATTTACATCGTTTCTGTTTAACAAATCAATGGTTTTTGGCTCTGTTACCTCCATTGGTTCATCTGTGTATAATACATCCAAAATATAGAGGTGTTTATCTGCTCCGGAAAGTGCAATTCCATAAACAATTGAACACAATTTATCTTGGCCGGTGTCGGCTGTATCGGTGTAGTTTTTTATCTGCTTAAACTCTGGAAGATTGTCATAGGTTTTAAAATTAGAATACAAAAGCCCCTCTTTACTTTCCGGGTTTCCTTGGTATAAACATTCAAATTTTTCAACATCCATTTCCATTGTCGACAATAAACTTTGTTTACTGTGAACGCTGGGCCATAATGCCTCACCTTCACCCCTTGGATCAATTGGGGTTGGTTCTCCGGTTTTTATGGCTTGAAAGTTAACTTTATACCATTCATCGTGTTTTAATGGTGTGTTTTCAATATCATCAATGGAACTAATGGTTTTTACTTTGCCTAGTGTCTCCAACCTACCAATCAAATCTTCTTCGTGCCACCTAGTAAAGACTATTAATTGTTGGCTATTGTTGTGCAACCTTGAATCAACTACTGTTGTGTACCAATCCCAAACCGCCTCCCGTATTATTGGGCTGTTTGCCTCCATGTAATCTTTATACAAATCATCCATTATCATCACATCAACTTTGTTACCCGTTAACGCTCCACCCCGGCCCACCGATTTTAACCCACCTTTTTTGTTTACAATTTCAAACTCAATGGAATTTCTTAAATAGTTAGAAGAAACTGTAACTACGTTTGAAGCGTTTAGCGTTGTTTCTGGAAATATATCGTGGTATAATTTGGTATCAATGATCCTTTGTATATCTCTATTGAATTTACTTGCAAATGTTGTATTGTAAGAGGCAACCGCCACTTTTGCATCTGGCCTTAACCCTAATATTTGAGCCGGTAATCTTCTTGTAGAACCCTCCGATTTTCCATGTTGCGGAGGCATAGTAACCATCAACCGTTTTATATTGCCCTTTGCAAAAGCATCTAAAAGTGTGTAATATTTTTCGTGGTATGGCTCCACTTGAAACCCATCCAATGTGTTTTTTGTGAAATCAATTAAAGTTTTTCTTGATTTGCGTATTGAATTTTGGTAAATCAACTCACAAAGATCATCTTTTGTTTTAATTGTTATCGGCAATTTCTTTAAGTTTTTCTGCAATTTCTTCATCGGTATAAATAGATAAATCTCTTTTTGTTGTTAGATCTATTTCATTTTTTTCTATGTAGCCACGCTTTTTACCTTTTGTTTTTAGATAGAAAATTGTTGAGGTGCTGTTACCGGAAGCAATTTGTTTGTGTAATTTACTTTCAGCAAAATCCAAAGCAATGTTTTCAATGTCTTTTACTCTTGCTTTAAAATCTGCATCATCTTTACAATATTTATAAAAAGTTTCACGGCTACATCCTACGTTTTTGCAAGCAGATGTTACAATTCCAAGTGATTTTTCCAATGCTTTTATTAAATTATTTTTTAATATGTCAGATTTTGTCATCGTTTTTTACACTAATTTATTGTTATTTGTTCGTTTGGCAATGGTATGTCGGTATTAAACATCTCCACAGCCAATTTCCTAGCCGAATCATGGAACCTTTCTTGCTCTTGGGTGTCATTTGTGGTTGAAGATTTTACTGTTCTTAAAACCTCACCAGAATCGGTTTCCTTCTCTACAAAATTACAATTATATTTTAAAAACTCATTCATTTCGTTTTTTCCGTAATATTCGCCCCACTCTGTTTCAATGATATTTTGCCATATTGGAATTATCACGGCCCAATAATATCTGTTTTGGTTATTGCTTCTTTTATTCCTATTTACTTTTAATTCCATTAATATTATTTTTCCCTCAAAAGATTCAATTGCCTTTTTTATTAAGTTTTTATTACGGATCACTTTCCCGTTTTTAATTTCTGTTATAATGCTTATTTTTCTCACTTGTTTATCTTTCTACATGATATAATTTCTTCAAGTTTTATAAGCCCTTTTTTTTCGGCTTGCAATATTGCTTCATTTGTGGAGGTAGCATCTTCGGTTACGTATCTAATAACCCCAATTTGGTATTTGTTTTTTTTCATAAACTCCAAAGTTTGTAAAGTGTTATTGTGTAAACAACCATTAATACAATTGCTATAAAAACTCCTATTTTTTGCATCGGTTCTAAATTTTTCATTCTTTTGATTGTTGTTATCCCTAGTTATATTTAATGCTATCTTTTTCGTTTACTACCCACATCACCAATCAATTCAACCCCTAATTCCTTTGCCTTTTCCTTTAGCGGTGCCCAATTGTGGTGGTTATCACACTCTTCCCAAAGTTTCTGCAATCGTTCTCTATAAACCTCTTTCGGTTCTTCAATCTTTACGGCTGTAATTTCATATTTCTCTACATCAACACAACTATTAAAGCAAGTAGGTTTTTTTTTAATAAGTTGGTTTAACGTGTATCCTTTTGGATTTCTAAATGTTTCTATCTTTATCATTTATATTAAGTTTTGTTTTTAATTAACCGCACTAAAATATAACACGGTATATATTGCATTCGTACCTCACGCACCATATACTATTCGTTCCAAACAATAAAAAATTAATCTGGTCTATAATACATTATTACTGTTTTATCAGTATGAGAAAAACTTAAAATTTGTGCTTTTCTAATACTATTAGTTTTTATAAAGTTGTTTATTTGGTAAGGGCAATCTGCTAAATCAAATTCTTGTATTTCTATCATTTTTTTTACAGTTAAGAACAAAGTATATAATTAATGCTTTTATTAGTTATTTATTAATTCACTTTTAGTTATTCCGTTTGCAATTATTTCTGTGGCTTTATCACATTTAAGACACATTGCCCTTTCTTGTTCTCCAAGAGTTTCTAAATACTTTTTGCAAACTACACACCTATCTATTTCCATTTTTAAATAATTTATTTATTATTCACGCTACTAATCATACACTTTCAAGTTAGCGTGTAATTTTTTTAATTTGTCTTTCTAATATCTCTATTTGCAACTTTAGTTTTATCTTTTCAAGCCTTTGTATTTCTTTTTGGTTATTAATTCTTTCGGATAGTCTATTAGCGTAAGTTACTGCACCAATAGTTATTACTACTATCAAAAAAACTACACCTAACAACGCATAGAAATCATTGCTATTTAATTTATCTTTTTTACTCATTTTGCTTTCATATTACTATTCGTTAGCTACAATTAAAAGGCTTCCATTTCAAGTATAACTAGAGACTGTTTTACTCATAATTTTGTTGACCACCACATAAAGAGTAAACATCACAACTTTCATTATTAAACATATCTATTTGATATTCTAACTCTTGATGTAAATCCCTTACTTTTCCATTAAATGATTTGGAATCCTCTATTAATTGTAAAGCACTTGTATTTCCTCTAAAAAAAGTGTATTTATTTTTTCCATATTTATTTTCCATATCAACATTCCAATCAAAATACTCTGGGTTCTCTT
>JGI24004J15324_10000635_pt1 | contig 14088 bp, 32 predicted proteins | sample LinPmetageLP32_FD_15324 | JGI IMG/M metagenome (IMG submission 15324)
CCCTCTTTATGGGGGGCATTTTTTTAACTAATAAATTTTATAGAGATGTCAGAAATTTCAACAGATATTTTAATAAGTTGTAACGATGAGAACCGCAGAGGCGGTATCAAAAGAGTATTCGTTATCAACAAAGATGATGTAACTACGTTTACTGCTTCTACTGATAATCATTCTTACACAGCGGTTACTTTAAGTACTACGGATGATAAGTTTTTCGAGATTGAAGGAGAATTAGAAACTAAGTTATACAGTTCAGAAGGTTCTCGTGAGAATGGTTCTATTTCTTATGAAACTTCTTTGGAAGTGTTCTCTCCAAAAATGGAGAAAGTAAAAGCTAAAGGAATTAACAGTTATGTTGAATCATGTGGTTTAATAGTAATCTTTGAAACTTACAACAAAGAAACTAACGATAATAAAGCTTTTGTACTAGGATTCGATGAAATCATGGGTAAAGATGCATCTGTTGATGCTATTGCTAATGAAGTCTTAGAAGCTGAATTACAAGGTCAAAACGGTTATACAGTTACTTTCGCTGGAAAGCAAGCTCAACTAGTAAGAGAGTTTGTAGGTTCAATAGTAACAAACAGCTCAGGAACAGTATCACTAGGTTCATAATATTGTTTATGGTGGATAGTTGCTTTGCAACATTGGGAGAGTTTGATGCTCTCCCTTTTTTTATTAAAGAAAAATATCAATAATTTTATTATATTAGTATTATGAGCAAATTTATTATAAAACCTAGTTTTTTAGGTAAAAAAATAATGGGTTCAGTGGGTGTTATTAATCTAACTGAGAAAACAAGTCAAAAGGATTTAAAGAAACTATACAACGCTGGTTTTACTGATGTTGTATCACTAGAAAAGGTCAAAGATGAGCCAAAAGAAGATTAGTAATATAAAAGCTAGTACCGTAAAGACTGATCCGATAACTACTCCGATAGTTAAGAAGGAGAAAAGACCTAATCAGGACATAGAGCAGAAATGGATTCCATTTTTTCAAGATTCAGACAATATCTATGTTAATGATTTAGCAAAAAGGGCAAGAAGGTCTAGTACTCATTCTAGTATAGTAAATCAAAAGATAACATTTATTAAGGGTAAAGGATTCACTTTTAAAGTGGATGGTGAGAATGTTAAGTACGATGAGCTACCTAATGACTTTAAAGAATGGTGCAATGAAGTTAACCCAGATGGTGAGAGCTTATACGAGGTGTTTAGTGATATTATACAGTCTTATGTAATAACTGGTAATGCTTACCCTCATATTAAAAAAAGCGGTGATTATACGGCTTTATATTGCTATGATGCTACAACGGTTAGAAAAAGCAAAAAAGGTGATATTGCATACTTATCAAACTTTTGGAGAGATATAGAATTAAGTAATACACCTAGTGCTCAATATCCTGTTAATGAATTAGATTTTTTTGATGGCACAAACCAAAAAGAGTTTTTAATTCACATCATGCGTAAATATCCTGAGTTTAACTTTTATGGATTACCTGATTACGTAGGTGCTTTAGATTGGATTGATATTGAGTACAGAATGTCAAAGTACAATATCGATAAGTTTGATAATGGTTTTTTCCCTAGTGTATTGATTCAGATGTTTGGTGAAGTTCCTGACGGGATGAACGCTCAACAATATGTAGAAAAGATAAAAGATAAATTCACAGGAGAGGCTAACAATGATAAATTTTTAGTTGAGTTATTAGATAGCCCAGAACAGGCAGCAAGTATAAAAGAGTTTGAAAGGGAAAGAGATGGCGAATTTATGGAACTTTCTCAACTAACAACAAAAGCAATTATAACAGCTCATAGAATTACTCCTAGTTTAGCCGGTATTGAAACAGGTGGTAAATTAGGAAGCAATCAACAGTTGAAAGATGAATACGACAAATTTATGAATAGTGTTGTTATTCCTGATTTTCAAGAGCCTCTTTTAAAAGTACTAAACAGAATTATAAAGCGAGATACTAAATACGGTAATATTGAAATAGGAGTTTTAAATGTATCTCCTGTTGGTGATAGTGCTAAAGTTGACTTAAATGCAGTTGTAACAATTAATGAGGCTAGAAAGATGCTAGGCTTAGAAATGTTAGAAGATGCAAGAGGTGAGTTATTTGTTAATGAAAATGCAGTTCAGAATATAGAAGAGACTGACGAGGTAGAAGATGAAATAAATAACACTTATCAAAATAGTATTTATTCTAAAACTTATGCTGATTACCCAGATAGTGCAGTTAACAACGCAAAAAGGGGTATAAAGTTAAATGATGAGGTTAACAATAAATGTGCTACAAATGTTGGAAAGCAAAGAGCACAAGACATATCTAACAGAAGAGGGTTAAGTTTCAGCACTATAAAAAGAACATTTAGTTATTTATCAAGAGCTGAAGAGTATTATGACCCTAGTGATACTAAAGCTTGTGGAACTATATCATACTTATTATGGGGTGGTAAGTCTATGAAAAGTTGGGCAGAAAGTAAGATAAAAGAAATTGAAAAAGGTTAATTATGGCGTATAATACTGAAATGATGACCTCAACGGAGGTAAGTGGTCAAGCTATAAACGATAATTACTTCGATACTGCTTATTTTGATAAGTACATTTTAACTAGTCAAAGAAAGTATGTTAAAAGTGTTTTAGGTGTAAAGTATTATGATGAATTATTAACTCAAATTGCTGGAGTTAGTTTAACGGGTGATAATACTATTATCTTAAATCAGTTTATAAAGCCTATGTTAGCTCATTACATAGTCTATGAGGTATATTCTAAAGTTCATACACAGCTTACTAATCAAGGATCTATGGAGAATAATACAGAGCAATCTAGTCAGGCTAGTAGCTTCCAATATTCACAAAGCAGAGATTTCTATATTAACAAAGCTGACTTCTGGAAAAAAGATATGATTGATTATATCAAAGAGGCAAAAAAGTTAGATTCTACAAAGTTTCCATTATTTGATGACTGTGATACACCTCCACAAGTAAATAAAAAAGGCATTATATTTTATTAAGATATGGCGATACTACATAAAAATATTTCGGCTAGTGCTGATATTCATGTTCCTAAATGGCTTCCTAGTGCTAATAATGGAGACTATGCATTTAAGAATGAGAAAGGAGAGTTAGAGAGTATTGATGAGCTTTTACTTCCGGGAGCTTTAAACTTTGTCGATGGTAGTGTTGCCCCTCCTACAACTTCTACGGGTGACATTTATATTTTATCTAGTGGTGCAAGTGTCAATGCTGGTTGGGGTTCTGTTGCCTTACAAGATTGGGTAAGATATGACGGTACTGCATGGAATAGCTTAACACCTCAAAAGAGTAGTTTATGTTATGATAAGACTGCTGATAGTTTAAAGTTTTTTGATGGTTCTGCATGGGCTGCTATTGGTGGCGGTGGCGGTGGCGGTGGAAACACCATCTATACTTCTGATGATACAATATTGACAAACAGAATAGCAACATTAACTGATACAGTTACTTTTAAAAGTGGCACTATTAAGAGTCAAGGTTTAAACACTTTATCGAGTGCATCAGCATTACAGGTTTATGATGGTGATGGTACACCTAATTTACTTTGGGATTTTAAAAACAATGGAGACTTAATAGGAAACAAAGCAAAAATTGAATTAACAGCTCAAAATACTATTTCAAATGATATTACTGAGAGTGTTTTTTTAATTGAAAAGTTAACGGGAGCAAATTTGATTAATATTGCAAATGACGGTTATTTTCATTTAGGAGATGCTAACAGCATTAATGGTCTTGGGGGGGTTAATCTTGATTTTTCAACTTGTTTTCAAGTAGGTCACAATAACAGTATTAGTGCTAATAATGGCTCATCAAAAGTAAACATAGGAACAGGCAACAGTAATACATCTACTTCTATAAACCAAGTTAGTGTCGGAATTGGTAACACTATTTCGGGTGGATTCGCTGATGTATTGGTTTTTGGTCTAGGAAACACTGGTCGTGGGCGTGATAACATTCTAGTAGGACAGTACATAAATGGCGGTACAGGAAAATATGTAGCTGCTGTTGGAAACGGTTTAACATTTGCTGGAGAGGGTTCGTCTGCGATAGCCTCTTTAAGTAATATTACATCAAATTATTCGGGTGTTTTAGGCTTTGCTTTAGAAAGTTCAGCGGTTGGTGCGTTTGTCATTGGTTATGGTTCATCCGCTGATTTTACACAAAAACTCGTAAATAACACCACAAATAGTTTAGCATTAGGTTGGAATAGCACAACTCCACAACATTTATTTAAAAGCACAGGAGTTAATTTAACATTACCTACTAGTTCAGCAGGTTTATCTAGTGGTGATTTGTATAATGATGGTGGTACAGTTAAAATAGTTTAATAAAAAATAAGATGATTAAAAACAAAGAATATTATAAAATTACAGGAGAGATAAATGCTGATTACGGAGTTACTGTAAGCGATCCAATTATAAAAGTATTTGTAACGGCTCAAGGGGTTGAAACAACAGGACTTTTACAGGCTGAATACAATATCTATTATTCAGAAGATAACTATTTAAACGGTGCTTATTTCTTTAAAGCGTCTAAAGATGGTGAAAGAATGATTAATTTTACTTATCCTATTGCTGATGTTCCTAATTGGGGGTATCAAACTTATAAGGATGACCAGAAGAAAATAATAGCAGATACTTTTGGTTTAGATGTGTCAAATGTTGAACTAGTAAACGAAGATTAAAATGAACAAAGAACAAGCACTAAACATATTAGCTGAGTTAGCTTTTAAGGCTGATTTACCTAAAGGATTAACTGGAAATGATGCAAGAATGTATATTGAGCAAATTAACCAATCTATAACAATATTAAAAGCAATTATAAAAGAAGAATAAATTAATATCATGAAATTTTTAACGGTCGAATTTTTACTACAATTTATAGCTTTATTTATAGGTATTTTATCAGCTTTTATAAGATTTAATAATAAGACCGAAAAAAACACTTTATTAATTGTGCAGTTAGAAAAAGATGTTCAGGCAATAAAAGAAGTAGAAAAAGAAAACTACGCAAAGCTTGAGAATAAAATAGGAAGAGTTGAAAATGATATTAGGTGTATTGCTGCTGATATTGGAGAGATAAAAGGAATACTAAGCAAAATGGATAATAACAAATGAAGTTGAGTAATAGTTTTAGTTTATCAGAAATGCTTAAATCTAATACTGCAAATCGTAGAGGTATAGAAGAGCAGTATAATCCATCAAAAGAGGTTATTGATAATTTAACTAAACTTTGTAAAAAGGTTTTACAGCCTATTAGAGATAGTTTAGAAATGCCTGTTAGGGTAACTAGTGGTTATAGATGTGAAGAGCTTAATAAAGCCATTGGAGGGAGTAGTAAAAGCCAACACGTAAAAGGTGAGGCAGCAGATGTTGAACTTTGGATAAGAGGACAGGAAAAGAACGCTATATTATTAGATGAAATTATTAATTTATCATTTAGAAATGAAATAGAGTTTGACCAGTTAATTATAGAATATCCTGTTAATGATGTTCCTAAATGGATTCATATTTCTTACAGTGATCTAAACAGAAATCAGATATTAATAGCAGAAAGAATAGGAGGTAAAACAGTTTATAAAAAAGCGGATAGATGAAAAAGTTTATAGGTATTGCAAAAGGATTATTCAAGAAAGGCGAAGTTGTAAAAACGGTTGTTAATGGTATTGAAAAGATTGGAAAAGTAAAGGTGAGTAAAAAGAAAATTGCTCTAGGTGTTATTATTGTTTTAGCTATCTTAGCACTTTGCGGAGTGATTAGTGAAGAGACTTTTATCGAGTTGTTTAAAGATATTAATTAAGATTTTCTAGCCTATTCTTAGGCTTATGTTTGTTTTGTTTTAGGGGGGAGTTGTTACCCTCCTTTTTTATTGCTCTAAAAATAAATATTAAAAAAATATTACTTCTACTATTGTGGTATTAGAAAATTAATACTATATTTGTTTAAACAACAAAACAAAACAACATTATGGAAAAGTTCACAAAAGTATTAGAGGAGATTCAAACAGCTAACAACACTATATTCTCTGTTGAGTTTATTAAAAAAGATGGTTCAATTAGAAATATGACTGCTAGATTACACGTTAAAAAAGGTGTTAAAGGTACTGGAATGGCTTACAATCCTATTGAGAAAGGTTTACTACCTGTTTGGGATATGCAAAAGAAAGGTTTTAGAATGATTAATCTAAAGACAGTAACTAAATTACAAATCAAAGGAGAGGAGCTTGTTTAAGCTCTTCTTTATAAAACGGAAACTATGAACAAATTAGAAAAATACGAGAAAAAGCTTTTAGCAGATGAATATTTTGAATGCAATAAAGATAGATTATACGAAGAGCTTTTAATACAAAGTATGAATCAAGAACAGATAAGAGAATGCGAAGATTTACTAATAACTTTGATGGGCAGAGATGAGTTTAACAAGCTATCTAAGGGAAATTTCGACATGATAGTAGTAGCAATGCATGAATATGCAGAAAACAGAGTAAATGAATAACTTATTTTTATACGTAAAAAAATATAAAACAATGATATTAGGCGATATTATACGCAAAAAAATATAACATATAAATAACAGCTTTTTTAATTGCTGTTATGAAATGTTATAAGCCGTTTTAATGGCTTTTTTTATTAATTTTAAAATAAAAAGATGAACAAAAAAACAATTATTATAGTATGTATATTAGTATTCTGGTTATTAATTTTAGGCTCTTATTTTATAGATTATGAAATTTATACAGAAGTAGTATTATGGCTCTTTGTAATACCAGCAATACTATCAGTCATTTACCTTTTATTTATGCTTTATGTGGGGATTAAAAGCCTATTCAATAAAAAAAAATAAGCACTACTCAGGCTTTAAATTTAGACCTTTCTTTAAATGCAGAGAAATAACCATTGTTTTTAAATTTACTAAATCATGTAGATATGTTTCTGATGATCCACAACTAACAGAACAGATTAATAAACTAGTTGGTTTTGGGGCTTTATGGCATCATAGAAGTAGTGTAAGAATAGGCTGGAGATATTGTCATAAAAAAGATAGAATAAAGCTTTATACGTACAAATATATTCATGGCGTTAGAATACAAAAACACTTTGATACTGTTAAAATAGGACAGTTTAATAAACTAAGAATTAAAGCTCATAGAACTTATTGGCTAGGAAAGTTCTTGTTTCCTTACTTTGGAGGCAAATCTCCAGCTCCTCACGATATTAAAATTTTATTAGATTTCGTATAGTACCGTATTAAAAAATTATTATTATATTTGTAGATATACTTAACAACAAAACAAACAGATATGAAAACTTTTACAACAGATTTACCAGTTTATTCTTTTGATTTAGATTTTAATGATTTAACAGCTACCTGTGATTACAATATTAACGGGGTTGATATAATCATTAATTTTAATTTTGATTTCAATATTACAGATGTAGTATATTCTAAAGAAGATTACTTTGTACCTGATACATGGTCTTATGATCTAGAACATGATATTGATGATATTGATGCTTATTACTTTTTAGATAACAAGCCTTTCAGAGTTACTGAGCATCATAGACAAACGATTAAAGACTTAATAGAAAGCGATATTAAATATCACATAGATGAGAATGAACTTTACAAACATTAACGATTAAATCACACACAATGGAAAATTTAAATTTAGGGGAGTTTCTACATAGGAACTCCCACAAGTCAAACAAAGAGTTGGCAGATAGCATTAGAGATGTTAAGAAGCTATCTAACAGGCATGATAATGTAGTTGTACATCAGGAAAAGAAAAGCCTTATAAGCACAGCTAAAAAGCTATCACAATGTATTAAGAGTTTCAATGAAGAGGCAGAATTAACAATAACTATAAATAAAAAACAATGGCAACAGGATTAGAAAGAGCATTAAAAACAGTAGACATTAAAGGTAAAGCTTATGTAACTGTAAATGAAAGAATAAAATACTTTAGAGAGCATTTCACAGGTTATAGGCTAACAACTGATATAGTATATCAAAAAGATGCTGAGTACCTTACATGGGATGATAAAGGAGAAACTAAAGGAGCTTGGAGAAGTGCAGAAATATGTTTTAAGGCTTCCGTATTAAATGAGAAAGGTGAAACAGTTGCTACTGGTTATGCAATGGAAAAAGCAGATAGTTCATACATAAATAAAACTAGTTTTGTAGAAAACTGTGAAACTAGTGCATGGGGTAGGGCTTTGGCTAATTTTGCAATAGGTGTAGATGCTTCTGTTGCTTCTGCTGATGAGGTTGCTAATGCTATTAAAAATCAGAAATAATGGGATTTGATAACACTACTGAAAATGCTACTGATTGGCAGGTTACAATAATAGAAAGTTTAATACCTTTATCTTACATACCTCAACAGGAAAAAGAAGAGGTTGAAAGAATGTTATTTGATACAGAGTTAAAATATGAACAAGCAGAATCTATTATAACTTATTTAAAGGTAAATAGCATACCAACATTAGATGAACAATTTGACAAAAAAATAAAACAATAAATTAAACAATTAAATTTTACAATTATGGATAACAACTTAGAATTTCCCGATGGATTAATTTTTAAACTACCTAGAGAGAATGCACCTGATTTCGTTAAAGGTAGCTTATCACTTAAAAGAGCTGAACTAGTAAACTGGTTGAGTGGTAAAAATGACGAATGGATAAACCTAGATTTAAAGGTAGGTAAAAGCGGTAAATCTTATGCAAGTGTTAATACTTATAAACCTGATAACGCTCAAGGTGTACCGGTAGCAAGTGTAAATGATAGTGTTAAAGATGATTTACCTTTCTAATGGATAGTAAAGAAATTGATAAATTAGTTAATGAAATAGGGGGTATAATAGCCCTCTATTCATGTCAGGAGAAACCAATTAAAGATATTACTAGATTAATAAATGCTAAACGTTTATTAGTAGGTTATTGTTATAGATTTAGCGAGGTTGTAGGTTATGCACTTGATGAATATAATGTTTCTTATTCTAGCCGTAAAAATGAATTAGCAGTTAAGAAATTAAAGTATATTGATTCAGGTGATAGTGTTAGTAAAGCTGAATTAAAAGCAGAGCTTAAAAGCTATCAATTAAGACTAGCAGAGGGAGAGAGTGAGGCTCTTTATAGAAAGGTTAAAAGCTACTTTGATACTATGAGAGATGCCATCACAAGCATTACTCAGGATATTAGTATATTGCGTAAAGAGTATGAAGATTCAAGAATACACAATAACGGGTAATTGTCCATCAAAAAGTAACTGCTACAAAGTAATTAAACTAGGTAATCGATGTTCACTAGGAAAGCAGAAACATCTTAAAAGCTATGAAGATAGTTTTATGTTACAAATGTTAAATTATAAGTATGATCTAATAGAAGGTAATTTTAAATTTATTATTGATGTCTATTACGATAGCCGTAGACCTGATTTAGATAATAGTTTAAAAGTGGTTTTAGATTGCTTACAAAAAGCTGGAGCTATCAAAAATGATAATAAATGTTTAGAGATAGTTGCAAAAAAACACTTAGATAAAGATAATCCTAGAGTAAAATTTACTATATTACCATTATAAAAATAAGGAGATAATCTAGTCTACAAAATGGGTAAAATTAATTTTTTACCTTTTTTTTTGTCAAATAGTTTTGTATTAGAAAATTATTACTATATTTGATTAAACAAAACAATTTAAAAACAACAATCATGGAAAAAGAACAGATCAAAATTTATTTAGAAAGAATGCACAAGCACTATTCTGAGTTTGTTAATGAATACACTAAAGATTATAATCAATTTAAAGATTATAAAGGAACTGCATTAACTGAGTTTTATTCAAAGAAAACATTAGAATACACTAATAAGGCTGATGCTATTTTAAATGTAATTGAATTTATTAATGAAGCAGAATTAAAAGGTTATTAAACAACTAAAAACAAAACAATCATGTTAGCAATATTTGAAACATTAGATGAGTTATTAGAAGCAGTAGCTGCTTTACCATCAACTATCAAAGGATTAAAAGTGCAAAGAAATTTATGCTCATTTCAAGCTCCTAGTGAGCATTTAGATATGAGTAAAGATTTAGTACAGCAAACTAAAACAGTAATTAACAAAGCTATATCTGATGAGTTTTATAGCGATTATAAAGTAAAGGAATACATTCTTAAAAATTATTGCGGTGATTGGTGTCCAGATACTGATGGTTATTACATTCAGCTTGAAACTAAAGAAAGTGAAAAACTAGGGAGGCAGTTATTTAATGGAGAATTAGGAAGCTTAGATTAAAACAAAATGGATATAAAAACATCTAAAGACTTAAAAGAAATGAATGACACTCTAACACATATTAACCTTAGAAAACAGATGATACTCACTAAAACGCTGGTGAGTGCCATCAATGAGGTTGATGAAAACCTAACACATAAAGAGCTTGCTGACAGTGTAGCATTTATTCTCTATGAGTATTACGGAAAAAACAACTACAATGATTTTATTGATCTATTAAAAAATAAGATTCAATGAATCAGGAGAAAAAAAAGAAATTTGATATAGCTTATACTAAAGAGCAAATTAAATTTTGTGAGCTGGGTATTTTGAACGGTAATTATACAGGATATACGCAAAGTTTAGAGTATAGAAAGGAAAGATTAAAACGATTAAACAAACGATTAAAAAACTTATTAACATGAGAGAGTTAGATAAATTAGAAAATGATTTCTTGATTTTTGCAAGTTCCTTGAGTACTTTTGAAAACCAATTAAAAATTAGGAATTTTAAACAGGAAGATTTAAAGCTTCTAGCATTTCAAACAATTAACAAATTAAAAGATACTTACCATGCTATTGATGAAAATATTAATAGCGTAAGAGATTTAAAAAATTTATAACAAAATGATATATTCTGAGAATGACCTTTATAAAGCCTTCGCTCTGTTTGAGCAAGGCTTTGATTTTTATGATGTAACTAACTATTTTAAAAAGAACAATGCTAGTATATTCGATAAACAAAAAATAGAATTAATTATTGATGCGGTATTATTTCACTATGAGATCACTGAAAAAGAATTTATATCAAGAAGCCGTCTAAGGCACTTAGTAAATGCTAGAGGTATATTCTATTACCTTAGCAGAAATCTCACTAAAAACAGCACTATATTTATTGGCAAGAGGGTAAATCGTGACCATGCAACAGTATTAAACGGTTATAGAGTCATAAAAGACTTATTACAGTTAAACCTTGATAACATGAAAGAAGATATTGAAAGTATTACAAATATCTTTAATGAGTACATTGATGCTAAAAATGAAAAGAAAAACCAGTTAATAAAAGATGTATGCATGGTGAGGAGTTAGACTTTTTAAAACTGGTGATAATGAATTATTTTGATCTAGAGTCTAAAGATTTTTTTTTTAAAAGCAGATTGAATAATATTGTTTACGCTCGTAGAATATTTTTCTATCTTGCAGAATTCCATCTAAAAAAACAACAAACATTTATTTCTGATTATCTTAAATGTCCTTTGAGTTCTGTTAGTTATGGCAAAAACAAAATAATACGATTACTAGCTTCAGGAGATAAAGAGTTGATTAACGATTTAAAACAAATAAAAAAACTATTAAGTAATAATGTCAAATAAAAAAGATAGTTACTGGTTTAGGCATGATAGCTCTGCTGGTAGAGGATTAAAACTAAGAAAAATACAATATTTATACGGTCATTGGGGAAAGGGGATATATTGGGATGTAGTTGAGATTTTAAGAGATTCTGCAAGTTATACTCATAGTTCTGATGAGTTTGATTTAAAAATGTTAGCAGATTTAATAGGTTGTAAGGATGCCGATAAATTTTTAGAATGGTATCAGAATTGTATTAAATTTAACTTACTTGCTGAGGATAAAAATAGGTTTTATTCACCAGCTTTAAGTCGAGTTATGGGAGTATGGGACACTAAGAAAGAAAATGGTAAAAAAGGAGGCAGACCAAAGAAAGAAAAAACCGAATTAAAACCTAAATTAAACCTAAACGAAACCGAATTAAAAGCTAATCAAAAGCATAAGATAACAGAACATAACAGAATAGAATATAATAGTATAGATAATAAGATAGAAAAGATATTAAAAAGGTTTTCAGAAACTGATTATAAACAGAATGAAATAATTTATAAAACTAACAAGGATGTACTAACAAAACATCTTACTAGATTCTTAGAAATTAAAAAAGATTCTGATGAATTTAGAAACAAACAATATGGAAATATCATATCTTGGTTTTGGAATTGGTGTAACTCAACTTCACAACCTAAACAAACAAATCAAAACGAATCTGCTCCCTGGATAGCTGGAAGCAAATAGTTTGATAGCAGAAAACAAAACAAATGGAAAATTATTATTCAAAACCATTTCACGAGCTTCAAGGCTTGGATGAAATAAGACTAGGCAAGGTTGACACAGGCTTAGGAATAGGTGTAGAATCTTTTGATAATCATATAAAATGGAAGCAAGGGCAGTTTAACATGGTCAATGGGCATGATAACGTAGGTAAAACAGATGTACTTCTTTGGTACTTTGTTTGTATGAGCAAATTACATGGTAAAAAACATCTTATCTACTCTTCTGAAAACACTGTTAGAAGTCAAGTATTTAAAATATTTAACTTTTGGACAGGTCGTAGATTAGATAAAGATTATACAATCGATGATAAAGGTTTTCAGCATACTTTAAATGAAATATCTGATTACTTTGAATTTATACCCAATAACAAACGATATACGGCTTATGATATTCTTGACCTAGCATCTAAAAAACATCATGATGGGCTTTTGGTAGATCCTTTTAATTCGCTAATGGTAGAAACTAACAACAAACATCAAGAGGATTATGATATTTGTGCTAATCTTAGAATCTTTGCAAGTGAACAACATACAAATGTTTTTGTAAATGCTCACTTAGTTACTCAGGCAGCTCGAAACAGATACCCAAAAGACCACATTTATGAGGGAAACCTCGCTTCTCCAGAAAAAGCCGATACAGAAGGTGGCCAGAAATTCGCCAATCGAGCCGATGATTTTTGGACTATTCACAGAATGACTCAACACGCTGAAAGGTGGAACATCGGAGAGCTACACGTTCGAAAAGTGAAAGAAACTATCACAGGAGGATGCGTTACTCCTAGAGATAAGCCGATTGAGTTAAGATGGGTTAACCATTGTGCCTATTTTATCAATAATGAGAATCCACTAGAAAAAACTTATGATAAAGAAGCCGAGCAATTAAATTTATTACCAAGAACAGAACAACATCAAAGCATGAATAAAATGACTCATAAAGTTCATGAAGAGGATGATTTACCATTTTAAAACAACAAACTATGTTAAGTAACAAACCAGAAATCAATTTATTGCCTATTTACGTGATGTTTAAGGACTCCAAAAGTATTTTTAATGGTAACGTATATCTAGAGGTAAAACAGTCGCTAGAAACGTACGATATTGCGTTAAGAAGATTATTTAAAAACTTTGAGGATAAAAAAATGACTGATAATCCACTAGCAGCATTGACAGAATCAGCTATTTATTCAGTTGCAGAACTTGAATTTTATACTGAAACTGTTTATGATGAGGCAACATCTATCACAGATGAAAACACTAGACTNAANGAAGAGAATAGAAATCTTAGNGAACAGGTTTACAAACTAAAATTATTAAATCAATCTTTAAAGTTTTAATATTAACTTTTTATTATTATCATTGTATAAATTAAACAACAAACATAAATTATGAATCAAAACAAAAGACTGCTCAACTACTTAGAGCAAGGTCAGAAAATTAACCCTTTAAAAGCTTGGAATGAGTTAGGTATTTACCGATTAGCTTCNAGAGTTTGCGACCTTAGAAAAGAGGGTACAGAGATNAAAGATGAATGGNTAGATGTGCCTAACAGGTATGGNGAATTTGTAAAAGTTAAACAATATTATTTATAAGCTATGGATTATCAAGAGTTCTTAAAAACAAAAGAGAAAAGCCACATATCAAGCGGATTTGATA
>JGI24004J15324_10000637_pt1 | contig 14071 bp, 18 predicted proteins | sample LinPmetageLP32_FD_15324 | JGI IMG/M metagenome (IMG submission 15324)
AAATATAATCCAGCAAGTGTTGAACCAATACCAAGAGCAGATTGTAATGGTGTTGGGTTAGGAACATTTGTTGAAACTGTTTGACCAGGATAACCACCCATGATTCCTGCAACCCTACCTGCATATCTATCTAATTCTTCTTGTGGTTGGAAAGCTGCTTGTCTTGTAGCTTCTCTTGTTGCATCAAGTCCTGCTTGTGTTTGTGCTTGGTTGATTGCGCCCAATGAACCTAAACGTGAAATATCTACTCCTTGCAATTGTTGTTGCTGTGCACCTAACTGTGCTTGTTGTGTTCCAAGCCCTGATCTAAATTGTCCTAAACCTTGTGTTGCTTGAGCAAGAGATCCTCTTTGTCCAGCAAAAGCTGCTTGTTGTCCAGCTAACCCTGCTTGTGCTGTTCCTAAGTTAAATTGATTAGCAATGTCTTGTTGTCTTGCACCTTGTGCTTGCTGAAAACCTTGTTGCAAGAGACCGGCTTGTAATAATGCTCGTTCTCTCGCTGCCCCTGTGCCAAACTCAGCGAGTTGCACTCCCGCTCGACCACTGCCAAGCGCACCCAAAGCGGTTTGTTGATCTCTTATCTGTTGTTCTTGTATAGATTTATTACGATCAAATTCTGCTAACGATGCATCAATCACTTGTGATTGATAAGGGGACATGAATTGTCCGACGTCTTGTTGAAAAGCTTGTGCTCCTAATGGAACACCACCTAATGTTGTTCCTGCAGTTCCTAATGAAGTCCCTGCTCCAGTAAGTTCAGATCCCGCTGTTCCTAATTGTCCAAGAGCCGTGGTTCCTAATCCGCTAGCAAGTTGTGCTTGTGTTTGTGCTTGATTTAAAAATGGTTGAAAAGATCCTACACCTTGTGTAGCTATGTTTTGTGCTTGTGTTTGTAATGCATCTTGACCTGCTACTTGTGGTGCAAGTCCTGCTAAATTTTGTTTTCTTACGTCAAATGCTCTTGCAGCATCTTGTCTTGCTTTAAATCCTTCTGGAGTCTCGCCTGACATTTGTGACAGACTTCCAATCCCACCTGTTACAATAGGTATACCTGATGAAGCTACAACTTGTGTTGCTAAATCTTTTCCTATATCTTCTATAAAAGGTGCGGGTCTGTTTATTTGAGTTTCTGTAGCCATTAAATAACTTCCTCTAATCTTTGTGATGTTTTAAACATTTCTCTAGCGCCATCTAATCCTTGCGATTCTTCAGATACTTCACCTCCGGATTCGAGATTTTTCATCATGTTATACATGACTTCTGCGCCTTTGTCTATATCTCCCTCACCTGCGTTTCTAACAGCGTCAGCTGTAAAGACAAACTCATTCTTTGATAATCTTGCAGGCACATCGTCTGCTTTTTCCATTCGACCGATTGGCACGAACCCACCATCTTCTCTTAAATCCATTTCTTGACCATCCATATCAATCAATGGCATAGTCTCTTTTGCAACAGGTTCTTTAGATCCTTCTGCATAAGCAGTTCTCATTAAACCACCATTTGCTGCAAATTTAAATTTACTACCACCCGTGCTAGCTGATAAAAAGTCAAAAGGTCTATTTCTAATTTCAGCCAATGGTGCAGGTAAACTTGGACCAAGATCTATTGGTTCATCTTCTTCTTCTTGTTGACCCATTAATAATGGTGCTGCTGTTAAACCTGCTGCAAGTGCAAATTTCCCTTTTCCTGTTAAACCACCTTTTAACATTTCCGCAAAAGTTCCACCTGATTTATTAAATAAAAATGGAGCTGCTTTAGTTTTTAAAAATTCACCAAGGCCACCACTCATAAGTGCATTACCACCAAAATATAATAACGCAGCTTTACCTACTGGTGACTTTACAATCTTCTTAACAGCTCTAGTTGCTTTTTTAACTAGCTTACCAAAAAAATACATTTGTCTTCCTGTTTCAAGGTCCATGATTCCACCTTCGTAAGGCATTCCACCTTCAGCAAGACCAGCACGTCCACCATCAGCAAGACCTGTAGAATCATATATAGAACCACCAAACAATGGAGCAAGGCCACCTAAGTTACGTTGCGCCTCTATAGTCTCATCAGCTTTATCCCCTATAAAACAATACGCAGGTGGGTTGGGTCCTTTACATGGATCTTGTTCTACAGGATTATCATCTCCATCTATAACTTTTGTTTTGTTTCTATTTAAATAATCTTCATAACCTTCTCCTAAAACATCATCAACTCCAGGATTTCCTAATTTTGAAACATTATCAACTTCTCCAAATTCAGTCATTGGATTTGTAGCTAACATACTTGGAGGAACAGATAACATAGTGCTATCTAATTCTGTTGGTTTAGCAATTATATCCATACCTGATGGACCAAGTTGTTGCATAATATCTAAGTATTCTTGCCTTTCTTCTGGATCAGTTAAATCTAAACTTCTTATATAATTTTGTCTTTGTTTTGCATTATTTATTCTTGTAAGTTTTGAATTATTTACTTTATCTAAATATGAAAAAGGACCTGTCTGACTAACAGTTCTTTTAATTTTATTAAGCTTAGTTTCTTTTGGTTTTTTAATTGGTACTGTTGGACCTGTAAAAGGATTATCATCTCTAACTTTCCCTCTGTTAGGTCCTGCTCCAACCGTGCCTGGAGATATATTACTTCCTTTATCTTTAGAATCTTGTTCAGCTCCTTTAAAAAATCCACGTCTACCATCAGGGTTCACAACTCCACCCTTGATATATAATTCTCTTGCTATTTGTGCTCTAGTTATTGCCATCGTACCATTCTATTTTGTTTCACCAAATAAATCAAGACTTGGCATTACAACATTTACATCTTGAGCCATGTCGTTTTCTTTATAACCTTTAGCTTCCCAGTCTTTTCTTTCCTTAAAAAGCTGTCCAGTTTCCTTGTGTCTATACGTTGTTTCTACTTTTGCTGGTTTTAATACTTGCATTATATTGTTACCTCTTTCTTAATATTTAAATAGCTAATAGCTACATCAAATGAATCTGAGCTGCTTGACAATACTGTGAAAGCATTACCTCCTTCTACTATCAAAGGTTGAGTCAATAATTCTGTTGTAACATTAGCAGTTAATGCTGCTGATTTAATTGCTGTAATACTATTGTTTGTAACTGTAACTGTTGGTGTGCCTGCAGATGTAACTAAAATAGATTTAATGACATAAGTTTCACTAACCAAAGGATTACCAGAACCAAAAGGACTTAATGCAGCTCCACTTGTACTATTATCTACACCTACAAATTTAAATTGATTTGCCATTAGTTTATAAAGAAGTTAAACGCTTCTACTTCATCCTTTAAATCTTCTTGGTATGTTGAATTTAATTTTTCTACAATAGCATCTAAATCTCTAACTTGAGATTCAGCTACTTGTAAATTATATTCTGCTTCAGGTCTAGTGATTACTTGTACTATTTTTGCCATTATCGTCTTCCATCTGGTTGTGTATCTAATCTAAAAGTTCCTAATTTCCAACTTTGACTTGTTGATGTATTTTCTACTTTTAATGCTATAGCTCTCGCTCTTGCACGTGTGTCTATTTTATCTGTTGATGATGTAATATCAAAGGGACCTAAAGAAGAACTTGCTTGAGAATTATTTGGGTAGTTTCTTAACTCTAATGTAATTCTAGTTGTTCCTGTTTGTGAAATAAAGTCAGGTATAAATCTTCTTATTTTCATAATAAATTCACCATCCCCTTTAAAAGTTGCAACACCTGTTTGTTGTCCAGTTGACGAACGAGCTTGTGTTATATCAAAGTCTCCAGATTCTATATTAGAAGTAATAGCTGTAACCGTTCCTCCTTTTACTTGATCTGTTCCTGTTTCATGTTCATAGTATGTTGTTCTTCCGTCCGTGTTTCCAACAACATCAAAAGAAGAATCGTTTCCTGCATCATATTCTAAAGCATGAGGTAAACCAAACACTGAAGAGTCTTGCCACATTGTTCTAGCTAATGATCCATTTGTCCAAACAGGTCTTTGTGGTCCAGAGTCAAAGTAATTATATACTACTACTCTATTAACAACAGATGATGAAGAAGTTGGGTAAAACCACATAACTTCACCAAAAAGATTATTAAGTCCAGCAGATACCATTTCATTTCCTGATTCTAAATTTATATCATCGTAGACGTGATCTTCTACTAAACAAGGTAAAGATTCTAATCTACCTGCATATCTAAAGAAACCATTTTCTGACATCCAATACGCTGCACCATCAACTTCAACACATGCATTCTGTCCAACAAGTCCGCAGTTAGTTCCAACTTGTGCAAAAGCAAATGTAAATGGTTGACCAACAAAACGCATAGTAAATAGTGCGGTGTCGGTCCAAACATAAATTGCATCTCGACCTCTAATACCTCCTCTGATCTGTGATCCATCGGCCAGTCTTTGTGTGCCGGCTGTATTAGTTGCTGTTGGTATGTAAGTATTAATATCTTCTTGGTCCGAGAACCTAATAAACATATCGTCTTGTGTTGATGTATCTCCAATAGTTGTTTCAGTTCCAAAAAATACTAAGTGTCTATCGGGAGTAGATACTAACATATGTCTTGATGCAGTTGGTGCACCACTTATTATTGTAGCTCTTATTGATGTTGCACCTGCTGCTGCAGAGTTCCATTCAAAAACAGCACTATCGTGAATTAAACAAATTGCTTTGTCACCAAAATTATCTAATGACCACATTCCAGGTTCAAGAACCAAGTCACCTGATGCGGCTTCACCCCATGCAACATAATTACTTGTGCTGGTAATAGTTGCTCCACTACTGTGTGATGCGGCTGTTGTTCCTCTAACGCCTCTTGTAACTCCTGTTAAAGTATTAGTTGATACACCTGTGTAAGAAATTTCTTCTGTCCCTATTAAAATAAAGTTTGTACCTGTGCTTGGAAACTGAGAAGCGTCTGTTAAAATAACTGTAGTTGTAGAAGCGTTTATATCACCATTTAAAGTAGTTGAAAAAGCTCCTACCTCTTCACCACCCCAAGTGCCTAGACCATAACCAAAACCTTTTGCTTGCACAGCTGGACCCACTGTATAATAATGCTGTACTCTTATACCTCCAGAAGTAGTTGCACCAGACCCTGTTTCATTGGAAGGCATTGTAATAGTAATTGTTGTACTGTTAGGTACAGAAGTCACCATAAATTTTTTATCGTCAAAGTCAGAAGCTGTATAGTTAGAGTTTGTAATTGTACTAAAATTATCTAATAAAACTATATCATCTTCTTCAATATTGTGGTCTCCACTAAAAGTTATAGTAACAGTTGGTGATCCGTTGGTCGTGCTGAATGCACTTGTAAGCGTTGTTGTAGATTGAATAGGATGTATGTCATAATAAACACCACCAGAAAAAGCATATAAAATTCTATTAGTTCCTATAATAGAGTATTTTCTACCTAAACTATTTATAAAATGATGTAGTCCTCTTCCTGCTCCAGTTAAGTTACTTTCACCTAACTGCTTCCAGCCACCTATTTTTTCAGGTGTACCATACCTAAATCTAACATTATCACAGTCAATCCATTGACCTTCTGCTCCTGTAGGAGTAATTTGTTTATTAATTCCTGGTTGAAAACCTATCTTTTGTAGCATAATAACCCGTTATAACTAATTTGTTCTGAATTAACAGATTAAAGTATTAACATATTATAAACGATTATTCTTCAAATCACAAGGTAATCCTAGGTGTTCTCTACCATCGTATTTGTTTTTATTGTCTTTGCTATCTATGTTGTAGTGTAAAAAAACCTGGCAACAATCAGTGCCGTTAAATTTTTCTCTCCAATGTTCTAAGTCTGTACCTCTGTATACTAACATATCTCCAGGTTCTAAATCTACTTTTATACCAGAAGTAAACTCTGAAACATAACCATCTTCTGTGTCATGACCTTTGTTTTTATCAGGCTCTATAAAAATAGGCCACCTATCCCCACCCATATTTAAGGTTGTTGATATCTCACAACTAAACCTATCTTTGTGTCTTTCAAGAACATCTCCATTTTTATATACTCTTGTGTAAGAATATGTTGGAAATAATTTTAATTCAGTCTTTTCTTCCATAAGATCTTTAAGATCCGAAAGCAAAGTTTCTGCTGCAGTATCAGCATAATGTGAATATGTTTCTGGTGCTTGACTATCATTCCAAACACCCCAATAACTAGTAAATGGAGATATGTATTTCTTATCAAATAAAGTTCTTGCTACCCTCTTTTTCAATAAAAAGTATCTATGTATAAAATCAGCTATCTTTGGGTCAATCGCTTTTCTAATAATTATATATCCGTCTTTCTTAAAACTCATATTACTTCTTCTTTTAAAACATTTATCTTTTTAATTAAATCTATTTTAATATCTATAAACTCCAAATTAAAAGATATAATAATCTTCTCAAATTCATCTTGTTGTTCTGATGCTCTATGTATAACATAGCTTGGAAATAAAACAATATCCCCTTCTTTTGCATCTATAGATAATTTTTTATCTTGAGAAAAAGGATCGATTAATTCAGTTTTAGCAGAGTTTTTAGAAAACTTAACATAATATACTCCAGTATAATTTTCACCATGAACATGCCAATCATGTTTTCCATTTTTATCATATTGTTGAAACCAAATATTTTTAATTAAAACATCGTGATAACCTAAACTATTGGCACAGTCTTTAAAATATTTTTTTAAATATGGTTTTATATACTTTACCCAATCTCTTAATTCATCTTTTGAATTAGCCCAATCTAATTTATGAATTAAATTATTTACATGATCTGTTTTATCTTCTAAATAATTAGAATCTGCTTTTTGTAATTTATCAATTAATGTTTCTTTAACATCTTGATGTTCTTTTAAAGAACCTAAAAGACAAGCACTATTTAATTTAAACTTTTTCATATATTAACAACTAAAGCTATTCTTTTGCCTTTCTTTGGAAAAAATGCTTCATGATAGTTTTCTCCATCAAACATAACTCCTGTTCCCTCATAACCTTTTGTCTCTTTTAAAATCTTCATGTGACTATTATCATTTGTATATCCAGATGCAGCATCTTCTTTTAATTTATCTTCATATACTACTGTACCTAAATTATGTTCATCGTTTTTAAAATATATAATTATATTTTTATGACTTGTTAAAAGATCTGCATGTGCACCAGATTTTTCTAACTTACATGGGTAAGTTAAATTATAAGCCATTCTATAAACTTGTTTTATTTTAAACCTATGCTTTTTTGCACAAGCATATAAAAAATCCATTGTTGGTTCATATATGTCGGAATTAATTTTACCTTCTCCTCTTCGTACAACTATGTGACATAAAAAATTAAAAGTGTTTATTGTATTTTCATCACCATATTTTTCTATGTACCAAGGAAAAGTGTTGGATAAGATAGCAGTTCTTAACACATGGTATTCTTTTATATCTCTAACATCTAATTCTATCATTATTTATAAGGTGGTCCTATGCTCCAAATTACCAAAGAATATCTTGTTCCTTCAGTTACAGGTTTTACTCTATGCCATACAAAACTAGGAAACACTACGATACTTCCTCTAGGTAAAATTTCTGTGCATGTGGTGCTTACATCTTTTTCTAAATTATTTCTTAAACTAAATTCTAACTCTCCTCCTTTATAATCTTTGGCATCTGACAAAGAACAAGTGACAGATAGTTTTCTTATCTTTCCATTCATGTTAGTATCTTTTTGATTTTCGTAAGGTTTTTCCCAACTATCACAATGCCAACCATAGTGTTGATTTTTTTTATATTTAGTAAATTGACATTGTTCAGAGTAACTCCAATCAAAATTCCAATTAGCGTTACTGTTTGCAGTTCTGATATAAGGATGTATTTCTCTATAAATCCAAAGATCATTTAACCAAACAACATTAGAATCTCTTTTTCTTTTTAAATCATCTATTTGTTCTTTTTTTAAATTAAGAGTATCTCCTGTTAAACCTAAACTTTCTTTTTGTTGGTTTCCATATTTAATTAATTCATCACAAAACTTAGGTGTCAGTGCAGACTCAAAATACCAATACTGATGTTTTAAATTCATATCTTTATATGGTTGTTATATAGCTACACCAACCAGTTGCAATATATTTTTCTTTCTTTTTATTTATTATACCTCTATGAGTATGAGTAAAATCCGTAGGCCATACTAAAGTTAAACCTTTTTTGGCTGGAGCTTTTATCTTTTGATACATAAACTCTGTTCCTCCATCTTCTAAAGTATTTAAATATGTCATAAAAACTAAAACTCTATTAGAAGGTTGTGTTCTTTCAAAATGCCATTTTTTATAGCCACCTCCTGGTTGATAGTGTTGTAAATTAAGACACTCTGTTATTCCAAAGTGTGTGTTTTCATAAACTGTTGGATATTCTTTTTGATATAACAAAACTATATCTTTTAAAGACTTAAAATATTTTTGAAATAAGGCTAAATTACTTGTTGTAAAATCTACTTGTATGTCTGTTGAGTCTTTTATAGATTTATCAACTATATCTTTCTTTACATTATCTGATATTTTTCCTTTAATCTGTAGATCTTTATTTGAATTAAAATAATTTACTAATGAATCACATATGTTTTCATTAATATACCAACCTCCTATGAAACTTTCATAAGGAAAAGAATGTTTAGAATACATTAAGGGGTATAGGTATTCCAGGTAGAATTATCTGGATTCCAATAATAGTAAATACTTCCTTCGTTATTTCTCGACCACCATCTTAAATTGTCTTCATCCCAATCAATAATATAATCTTGCCCATTACCTGCAGGCTGTAAATTGTTTGGAAAAATTACAGGTGCTTCCCATATAGCTTTTGTATCATTTAATACCCAAGAATTATAAGGTTGTGCTTGATAAAAAGCGTCTTTTGTCGAATCATAAACCATACCAGGTGCACCATAATTTTTTCTTTTTGCTTTACTTTGATCACTATGTTCTTGATTAAAATCTCCTGAAACATAGTAAACACCCCCTGAAGTATTAAAAGAAGTTTGTTTCCAATAAGTATCTGGATAATTACCACCATACTCTTCTAAAATTAATGGGGCATTAGGAAAATGACTTGCAACCCAATTTTCTGATTCAGTAGTATAATCACCACCATTATCAGATACATCTTGATCATTAACAACCATTGTTCTTAAAACAATATTATCAGAGGTTTTTATTTCACAAAAATGTGCCATTACGGTTGTATCCATTCCCCTTGTTTAATGTATTCAACTACATCATTTAATTGCCAAATTCCATCTGCAACCATAGTTTGAGGTACTGCTGGTACCGCAGATATTTCAGGTTCTTTAACTCCAACTCTTCCAGACCCACCAGGTCCGCCGCCACCGCCACCGAAGCCGCCACCGCCTCCGCCACCGCCAGCATTTGTTGTTCCTGAAGCTCCTCTACCACTTGATCCTGCGCCACCGCCACCGGGTCCGCCGCCACCGCCAGAGTTTCCTCCACCGCCACCGCCACCAGCATACGATCCAGAACCAACTATTGGAGAAAAACTTCTTCCACTTCCTCCACTTGTTCCATTTCCATTACTTGAAGAAGGTGAGCCAGCACTTCCGGCACCGCCGCCACCTCCGCCGCCACCATTATTAGATTGTGTTGCAGGAGGTTTAGGTCCTCCAGCATTTCCTAAACCAGCTGATCCAGAAACTCCAGGCTGTCCAGGTTGTGTTGTAGATCCACCAGAAGCTGGAGGTCCGTTTCCGCCACCACCATTTCCACCAGATCCTCCTGGGTTTCCACCAACAGAGTTTGCTGATGCTCCAGCACCGCCACCTTTAGCAGTTAATCCAAAACCTGTAGTATCCGATCCATTGTTTCCTTTAGATCCTCCACCTGTAGGTGCAGGTCCAGATCCAGAACCACCAATTGATACTGGATAGCCTGTTCCTCCTGATACTGGAAAAGAATTATCATCAATAAAAACTACGCCACCGGCTCCACCACCGCCACCAACGTTAGAACCTCCACCAGCTCCACCACCTATAAGAAATAAACTTATAGCTGTAGTTCTAGGTTGAGTAGTATGTGTTCCGGGAGAAGTAAAATTTGCTATTACTTCTGATTGAGCTGGGACTGCAGGTACCGCTGGGGTTAAGTTAGGTACGTTACTAGGCCCAATGACACCTCCGTTAGAAACTGACATTAGTCTTTACCCTCCTATGCGTCGTCTATAGATTCGTACGAAATTACTAAATCTAAATCAGATGCTGCATTCGCACCACCTTTTAAGACATCGCCTTCCATTAAATAAATTGCTGAACCTTGACCTAAGACTTCTAGTGTTGAGTCTGCAGGAACTGAAATAGTTTTTGCTAAAAAGAAAGTTCCAGATGCATCAAAGTTTGCAACACCGTCTGGTGTAAAATTTGCTTTAACAATTGATATAGATAAATCTGCTGCACTTGAACCATCAACATTTGCAGCTGTAATTCTGTTTACTTTAAGAATTTTATCTGCGGATACAGTTAATAAAGTTGTAGTTGTAGTGGACGTTAAGTTATATCCTAACGATTCACCTTTAATACTTGATACTGATACTATATTTGGATTTGCCATAATTTTTTATTTTCCTTCCTTCTTTTAACCGAATACGATTGCCATTGCAATAGCTTTTCCTGTAGTAATTCCAGCTTGAGCAAAACTCAAAGTTCCAGAACCATTAGTAGTTAAAGCCTGATTTGCCGATCCGTCTGCATTAGGAAAAGTAAGGCCATCTAAGACAATATTTCCTGATCCATTTGGTGTTATTGTTATATTTCCGTTAGCTCCATCTACAATAGTGATAACCCCAGAGTTTGTACCAGAGTTTGTGTCTAATATTAAATTATGTGCACCACTAGATGAAAGAGTAGCATCAGCTGCTCCAGTTCCAAAAACAGTTTCGCCTGTACCTTTTGGTTTGATAGCTATATCTATATTTGAATCACCACCTGTTGCAGATAATGTAGGGTCATCTCCTGTTGCAGCATTTGCTAAAGTAAATTCATTTACTGCTGAACCTGTTGCTGTAACTTTTGCAAGTTCGTTTCCATTAGTATCTAAAATTGAAGTTCCAATTTTAGGTGATGTTAAAGTTTTGTTTGTTAAAGTTTGTGTTCCAGTAAGAGTTACATCACCATCACCAAAACCTAAAGTATAAATATCTGGGTTAGTTCCATCATTTGCTGTAGCAAATATAAGAGCATCACCTTTATCTCCTGCTGCAAAAGTAAATGAGTCTCCTGATCCAGAAACATATTTAAATTGTACTGTGTGTGATCCTGATGTTGAATTTCTTAAAAAATAAAAATTTTGTGCATCTAAAGGAATAGTTACTATTTGATTACCAGAAATAGTTCCTGTAAATTCGATCATTCTGTGAGACATTACAGCACCAGTTGATCCATCAGAAACTGAAAGAGCTGTAGTTTGTGCACCACCTGCTATTGATTGAGCAGAATAACCACCAGAAATTTGTTCAATGATACTTAAATTAGTATTTGTTTTTGTTCCCCAAGTTCCGGCATTTTCACCGGTTGCTTGAAGCTCTATACCTAGAGGTGTGTATGTTGATGCCATAAATTTTATCTCCTATGCGACGTCACTATAACTTGTATTTGATCCTGTTGCAACATTAGAATAACTACTATTTGATCCTGCTGCAACACTTGTATATGATGTATTTGATCCTGTGTCAATGTTTGCGTAAGCTTCTATTCCAAGTAAACCTACCGTAGATGTAAGCTGATCTAACACTAACCCTTGTACTACATCTGTAGGTGTAATAGATCCTACAGCAGAAGTAGAAGATTGACCTGATAATTCATAAGTAAATTCTAGAGAAATTGATCCCACTCCTGATGTTGCAGATACACCTGTTACATTTATTAATTCAACAGAAGCAATTGTAATTTCTCCAACACCTGTTGTTACTGATACTCCTGTTATTGGCTCAGTGCTTACACCAAAATTTAAACCTGCTGTACCTAAAGAAGAAGTTGAAGCTACTCCTGTTATTGGTTCAGTGCTGGTACCAAAAGCTAAACCTAAAAGTCCTTCATCAGAAGTAGCTGCTTGCCCAGAAATAGAAATGGTAGGACTAATTACAAAACTAACACTTCCAACACTTGTAGTTGCTTCTTGACCAGATAATTCATATGCAAATTCTAAAGTAGGTGCATCTACACTAGATGTCATTTCTTGACCTACTAAAGGAATAACTTGATTAGGAGATTCTCCCCAAGAATTATCACCCCAAGCATCTCTACCCCAACCAACTAAAGTTCCAACATAAGATAATGTTGGAGTTGCGAAATCTGCAGATACTCCTGTTAATGGTACACCTATTTCACCATCAATTTGTGGACTACCTACACTAGAAGTTAAAGAATGATTTGAACCAATCATCTCTAACAAAACACCTATACCAGTTGTTATAGACCCTGTAGATGAAGTAACAGCTAGACCTCCAACAGAAATAGTTTCATTTGCTCCTTCACCCCAATCAGCTACACCGTAATTTAATCTACCCCAACCTTCTTCATTGAAAGCTTCAGTAGATGAACCTACGTTTGATGTTAATGATTGTCCGGATAAAGTAACTGTAATTACATCATCCTGCCACTCGTTTGATCCCCAAGTGTTATTACCCCAGGTAGAAGCCATAAGGAAGTCCTCCTTACGCTATACGAATGATTGCGTTACTTGCGTCTGCTGTTGGAAATTGAATTGTAAATGTTCCAGAAGAAACTGTTTTGTCACCACCAAATGCGATAACAGCGACAGCCTTATCAGATTTATCGTCATTATAAATTAATGCACCATTAGCTGTGAAAGAAGCAGAAGTATAACTTACGTCTGAAAAATCACAAACTGCAGTTGATCCAGATAAAGCTGGAGTAACACTTGTTAATGTTGCACCACCTGCAGAATATGCAGATCCTGATGTGTTTGAAATTTCGTTTGATGTACCGTAAGCTGTAGTGCCTGCACCTAAAGATGCATCACTTGTAAATAATGCAATTTTAAAAGTATCGCCACTTGATGCTGTAAAGTTGTGTGTAGCAACTAAAATTTCTTGTTTAAAGCTGTTACAAACTGCTGATGATATTGCCATAATTTATATCTCCTATGGGTTTGCTGATTTTACTGGTATTCGAATAGCGCCATCTGTGTAGTCATCTCTTCGTCTTCTACCAACTTGTTCGTTAGCAAACTTTTGTACCTCTTGTTTATACTTATTTTCATATAGTGTCAACATATCTATTGGACCTTTTAAAAAACCATATGTCTCTGAAAGACAACAATATAATAGACCATTTGGAAAGTTTAAACTTATATAGTTAGAAGTGTTGCTAGACTCTAAAGTAGCTGGCATTTTATTATAATGTACTCTAAATTTGTATGTTGCATCAGGGACCGGAGCAAGAAACATTCTTCCTGATGTGGTATCTGTATTACCTGTGGCTCCTCCATACATAGAATAATATTTAGGTTTACCTCTTTTTGTGGACTCAGTTGAAGATACATATTCTTGTAAATAAGTTACATCTTTTTTTTCTAACCAAATATTTGCTCCATCTATAGCCGATGTAGAATCATATACTTGGATACCTCTTACAAAAAGAGCTCCTGCTGGAGCATTAATTGACTCTTGACCTACAACCAGATTACCTGATTGTTGAAGTCTATCAGCATCTATTGGAATATCTCTCATTATTCTATACTGAGAGTTTAAAATTATATTTTCTAATATAGCTGTAGTTAAAACATTAGAATCTGTTTCTGTATAATTTCTTATTTGTGTAACTAAATCACTATAACTTATTCCAGCCATTATTTATTATCCCCTTGATGTTTTAAACGTATTTTTTTCTGTTTTGCAGTTTCCTCTACTTCTTCATACATTGAAAGATGAGGATCTTGTTTCTCAGATTTAAAAATATTTTTTATCCAGTTCCAGATTTTATTTATCATAATTAACTTCTATCATTTACTGGGCCAACTGTACACTGTAAACCACCACCTGTTGCTGTTGACGTTGAATTTGAATCAAAAGT
>JGI24004J15324_10000641_pt1 | contig 13998 bp, 20 predicted proteins | sample LinPmetageLP32_FD_15324 | JGI IMG/M metagenome (IMG submission 15324)
CCAATTTCGCCGCTGACATCACCGTGAGGTCAGGGTTGTATTCCTCAAAGTTCATGCCTTTGTAATCCATGTTGTTCCGTGTGGGTCTTTTTGTCTTGTCGTTTCTTGTCTTGCTTTTTTATTGATCCACGCCGCTGGAGAAAATCCATTTCAATTTTAGAACCCGTCCTTAAGGACGATACGCGACATGACAAAAAGACCCACACGGAACTACGAGAGCATCTCACACAGCGGACAAGACAAAAAGACCCACACGGAACTATCTAAAATTGAAATGGATTTTCTCAAGAGGAGGGTATCAATAAAAAAGATAAAAGAGGACAAGACAAAAAGACCCACACGGAACAACATGGACTTTGAGGCATGGGATGCTCACACCACGGCGATGCACAACAACCACGGCGTGGGGTGCAAGAGGATGCCCGATGAGATGAGCATGTTGATCCACGACTTCATCCGCCCCGACTTCATAAAGATTAACGCCGAGAAGGAGAAGCAGAAGGCGATGGCGGAATTGATGCGGATGGTGAATAGCATCCACGAGATGATTGATGAGATGGATTATACTGTGGAATCGGATGGAGGATGGGGCGGATCAATCGTTTATGGATTGGTGTTCCACGGGGGGTTCTAAAATTGAAATGGATTTTTCAAAAAAATAAAAATCAAAAAAAACAAAATAACATGGCGATGCTCAACATCAACAACCACGGAGTTGGAGGCAGGGTGATGCCCGATGAGATGAGCAAGGTGATCCACGACTTCATCCGCCCCGACTTCTTAAAGTCCTACGCCGAGTTGATGAAGAGGGGGATGATGAGGGAATTGCGGAAGATTGTGCATGTCATCCAATTTATGATTTATGAGTGGGACTATGATGTGGAAGCGGCGGGAGGATGGGGCATAGCAATCCTTCATGCTCCGACGGTAGGACATGATTTGCGAGAGGACGATTGGTTTGATTATGATTTGCGAGAGGACGATTGGTGAAACGAAGAGTTCTAAAATTGAAATGGATTTTTCAAAAAAATAAAAATCAAAAAAAACAAAATAACAAAAAAACAAAAAAGAGAATGCGTCCGCTGGGACGCCGCCTCTCGTAGCAAAAGAAGAAGAAGATGTCAAAACAAGCACCGCCTCCCGCAAGGGTATCAAAAGAAACGATGGATCTCGCATGTGAGATGCTGGGATTAATTGAAGCACTGCCCAATGGGGAAGAGAAGGACGCCCTCCTCCAACATAAACAGATCGGCATTTGGAAATATTACCGTGGCGAATGCATGGTTCGTCTCTATACCCACCGCCCAACGCAAGACGAGAAAATAGCGGGTATAACGATTGATCCAAGCGGAAAGGCGATCGCCCTTTCCTCCAAGGCAAGAATGTGTCCCTACTGCAAGTGCTCCGCCCAAGAGTTTAAACGCCATCAAAAAACTGCGAAGTGCCTCCGCAACAAGGCAAAGAACCAAGTGTTCTGCGAAGAGATCCAAACCTTCAACAAGAAGACCCTTAAACCAATCCCATTTTGGAGTGCGGCGAGGGTGAGAGGCGAACACGATTTCGGCAAATTGTTCTGTGAAGAGATCCAAAAATTCAACAAGAACACCCTTAAATCAATCAAAATAATCATCGCCTCGCCCGTCCCCGAGGAGGCAAGGGCAGATTATGATGAAACCATCATCGCCACGCCACTGCCTCATCATTCAAAGGTCCGCCCTCCTCCGCCACCGCCTCCGCCCGTGCTCATCAAGAAAAAGAAAAAGAAGATCCGCAAACGCCTCCTTATCATCAAGGATTAAAAAAAAAATAAAAATCAAAAAATAAAAAAACAAAATAAAAAATAAGTCCTTCGGGACATATTTTTTTTTATAAGATAAGTTGATGCTCTCTCCCTTTCTTACTTACTTACTTATATTAAAAAATTGAACTTAAATATAACTATTTAGTTATATTAGATAATGAGAACCAACGCAATAGACTCCACCGCCTTCCGATGCCTTCAGGAAGTTAAAAATTTAGTCGCTATATACGGCAAACTATTTAAAAAAGATTATGATTATCATGTGAACGATTATTTAGAAGAACTTATTGAATGTGAGACACTTAAAGAAATTAGAGAGAAACACGAAGCAAGACTTAAATTTATTAATGATAGAATAGACGCTTATATTGAAGGGCAAAAAAAGAAGGTGTCTATCGGGGGACTGTTTAGAGAAGACACCGCACACGACGTGGGAGGCAACAGAGTGATTTATGATGATGATAATAATTAATAATAATAATATAAATATAACTACATAGTTATATTATTATGGACGAGACAATAAATAAGGAATGGCAAAAATACATAGCAGGGTCTGTGTTTAAAAGCAAATATACTATTACCAGTTATAAAAACGCACACCGTCGCTTAACGGATTATTTAGGGATGCCTCTTAATAAGGCAAACCAAAAAGAAATAATAGAGAGCATTGATGAGATCGCAAATAACCCAAACACGAAAGCGTCCCTTTTAAACTGTGGGATCGTCTTTTATAATCTGTATGAAATAGATAATAAAATATTATTAAAACAAAAACAAATTATAACAGATGAAATAAATAAACACCGTGCAGAGAAAGGAAAAGAAAAAATTTTAACCTTACCTTCAAAGACGGAATTGAACCAACGGTTAAAGCAACTCTTCATAGACGAACGCTGGGGCGATTTTATTATCATGTGGTTATTAATAAATTATAACACGAGAAATGCTGACCTTAATGTTGAAATTGTTAATTCAATACATGCTACCAAAAAGGATAAAAAGAAAAACTACCTCGTGAGAAGAAAAGAGGACTTTGTTTATATTAGGAATAACTACAAGACGCACCGCACTTATCATCAAAAAAAACATTATTTTAAAAGCATACACATGGATCGTGCCGTTAGATATTTTATAAATGAGATGCCACCTGACATGCCCGTCCATTTAATACACTTAAAAGGCGAACCAATAAGGGACGACTCCATAACAAATAAGATAAAACAAATTACGGGGGGTCTTACCGAGAGTGATATTAATAAAATTCAAGTGTCTGCGATAGAGGATATAGCAGATTATAATGCACTGAAGACCATGGCGGACAGACGTGGGACTGATGTGGACACCTTAATAAACCACTACAATATAAAGTTTCAAACAAAAGATTTAATATAAATATAATCTATAATGACTGAGTCCAAATTCACGATTGAATTAGAAGAACGCTTTGGTGACAAATTGAAGAATAAAAAAAAATCAACACTATCAAAATTTTTTAAAATAAAAATAAACCTGTTAGACGAGGTCTATGACAGGGGAATGGCAGCGGCACGATCCACTGGCATGAGGGCGTCCGTTAAATCACCTGACCAGTGGGGACGTGCCCGAATGAATAAATTTATTTTAAACGTGGTTGATGCCCGTGAAGGCAAAAAAATAAATAATGGAGCAGGGGAGGACGGCGATGTTGTAGGGGAGGCAGTCGGGGCGGTTAAGGACGAACCCTTCCGTCTGAAGAAGTCATCACGAAAAAATAAAAAATACGTCCTCAAGGGCGGAGGAAAAACCGTCCATTTTGGAGACGACCGCTACAGAGACTACACCCTTATGAACGACAAAAATAGCAAGTTTTACGAGAGCAACCGCATGGATCGTGAAAGGGTTAAATCCAATTATAGACGTCGCCACGGGGGTGATAATCTGAAAGATCCGTTAAGTGCTGGTGCGTTGAGTTATTACCTGTTATGGAATAAAAAAACACTGAAGGCATCAATAAAGTCTTACGAAGATGCTTTCAAAATCAAGATTATTATATAGACCTATAAAAACTTTTATCATTATATGTCTATAGGATTTAAATGTCTTAAACACTCAAAATTAAGACAAAAGTTCTTTAAGTATCAAAATAATTAATAGAAGGATTATAAAAATGAATATATTGAATAGATTGTCTTAAACATACCAATAAAACATAAAAAAGAATAAATAAATATCTTAAAGGGTATAATAATACAGGTTTTTCAATCCGCAAATGAAGAGAATGGAACCNAATGGTATATTGGAGAATTGGGTTTTAAAAAAAGTGTTTTATTATACCCTTTAAGATAATTTTTAAAAAATAATACAGTCCTCAAGGACGAATAATATTATCTTAAAACACAGCAGACTTTACATAAATAATTAAGATAAATGATTTAAAAAAAAGGCAATAATAACATTTATAATGAGCGAGAATGTTATTATTAAAAATGAGATCCCCCCCACCGACCAAGGAAAACGGGAGATAGACATTAAAGATATTAATATGGAAAATCAAAAAGAGATAAGTGATGAGATTGATAGATTAAAAGAATTTACGATAAAATGGAACATTCATGCCGATCCAAAACCACCACCCCTCCACATCAAATGGGAGGATTATGGAAGCGAGCGACGGGCAGAATTCCAAGCGGCAAAAGACGCTTATTATAGAGGATATACCAAGACCTGCCAAGATTTAATAAATAACCTTAAAAAATTACGAGAGATTAACACCGAGTTATGTTTTAATCAAAAAAAAGAGGAGGACGAGATCAAGATTAAAGAGGGGACATTTTATAACGCTGAAGAGCAGGAATATTTAAATCAACAAATAGAAGAGAGAGCAGAAAGTCGCAAGGAAGCAAATGCCAAATATTACGAGAATAATAAGGAAAAATTAAAAAAAAAAGCAAAAGTTAAAAAAATAAAAACAAACATAAAAGAGACGGCGGGGTTAGATCCCAAAATGATACGTGGCGACAAATTTATAAAACCGCTGTGCCTGTGTGGACGATTATGTGATATAAGGACTATTGCGACGATAGGTCATGGGGGGAAAGGCAACTCCCCCAATAGAGAAAAACATTTATTATTTAAATCAATTATTAAATTGATACATTACCGCCGAAAAAACAAAAAATTAAAACCCATTATTAAAAAGTTAAATGATGATTATATTATTTATAAAAAATACGGAAGAGACAGCGAGGGTGGTGTATCAAAAGTGACGATTAATAAGAAGGATAAAGATATAATTAAATTATACACAGATTATTTAAGACCTATTAATGAAAATGAAACACACCAACCGAGAGAACCTTATATTGAAAGGGTTGAATATACCGAGGATTATAAAGACGCCGTCTTTATTTTACGACATGAGATAAATTATCTCACCCGAAGCAAATTTTAATAATCGCCCTCACAATCGCTGAAACCACCGCATGCACAATTACTGCACAGCACCTCGTTAAGTTTAATCTCAAATGGCATGCCGTTAAACCAATAATGAGTGTGGAACTGGGGATGCTCCATATTATACATGTGATCCCTAGACCCACATTTAGAACATGGCACACGTCTACACTCGCACCCGTCTTCCCCTTCATAGCAGTCGCAACCACCACACCTTTTTTCTTCTCTCTCTTTATCATTATTACTCATCTTATTATATTATATTATTATTATTATTAAAATTACAAATCAATTTTATATGATTAACATATAAAATTAATTTATCTTTAGCAATATATATAAATGAGCGATACAGAAAGCGTCAGCAGTGACGATGTGATTATTGAAACGGACAGCGAGAGCGAGGAAGAGGTAGAGGAGGTCGCAATTGAGACCCCTGAAGAACCGCCCCCAAGGACGCCCGAACCCGAAGTTGAACCCCCCAAAACCGTCAAGAAAGGACGACCTCCAAAACCAAAGGTGGAAAAGGGGAAGCGAGTGATGAGCGAGAAACAACTAGCGGCACTCAAGGCAGGACGGGAAAAACGGGATAAGGGACGACTGGAGCGAATAACAGCGAGGGAAAAGGAAACAGAAATAAAAAAGAAAGTTAAAAAAGAACGCCAAGAAACCAAGATAATGAAGAAAGCGATAAAATTAAAAAAGAACCAAATTATAGAGGAGGCGGCGTTGGTTCTATCGTCAGAGGACGAAATGGACGATTTAGAAGCGAAGCAGGTTAAGAGGTTAGTGTCGTCACGCAAGTCCAAAAAAAACGGCACAAAAAAAACAATCCCCAAGGACGACGCCCCCAAGGACGAACCAATAAATGACGAACCGCAGTATATTTTCTATTAGTATATTATATAATGGATAAACGGGCAAAGATGAGAGAGAGAATGAAGAGACGGGTCGCAGCAGATGAGAAGAAAAAAGAAGCGAAAAAAGAAGCGGAGCAGATGGCGGATCAAATCGCAGCGACCCAAAAGAAACAGGCAGAAAAAAACAAAAAGGCGGGGATGGATAAACCTGCTGTCTATAAACCGAAACCGAAACCGAAACCGAAAGTTAAACCTTTAGTTAAAAAACCATCAAAAAGAAAATCACGCCCGAAACTCCCCGAGGACGACCTACGCAATTTACTAGCATCGCAGGGGGAGTTTGGTTTCATTTATGATAATCCAAGACCGCTACCTCGTGCTCGTCTGAGTGCCTCCACCGTGCGACCCCGTCCACCTCCTCCGCCGATCCCTTATCCTCGTGCTCGTCTACGTGCTTCCACTGTGCGACCCCGTCCGCCACCACCTCCGCCGCCCTTCGTCTTCTTATAAGTTTGTTTAATAAATAAGGAGTTATAATTTATGTCTTTATATATATTATAATGTCAAGAACAATGAGTGGTATAGTCAGTGGTGGAAGCAGTAGCGGTGGCGGAGACGTGACCCAAGCAGGGACGAACAACTTTACAGGCACGAACACATTTAACACGAACCGTCCCACCAGCACCATCGCTGGTGGTGTGGGACTAGCAGGGGATGATTTTATAACCAAAGACGACTTTGATACACTGACAAACGTGAGCGACGTGACCCAAGCAGGGACGAACAACTTTACAGGCACGAACACATTTAATACGAGTCGCCCCACGTCCTCGCTCAATCCAGCATCCACACCCATCGCTGATAATAATTTTATCACCAAGAGGGATTTTAACGACGAGTTAAGAGACGGAATGATAATCCAAGTAGCACACACTTATTATAGGGGTTTTCAAAAAAATACTGGTTCGTCCGTATTACCACAAATAGTGAATGACCTTAAGGTGGAAATTACACCAATAGGTGCCAACTCAGACATAAAGGTGTCCTTTCTTATTCATTATGGTGCACCAGCATCATTTAATTTTTGGGGGTGGAATACAGTGACCGTAGTAGGCAATAACAATTTTGTCATCCCAAACTCAAACTCAAACGTGATAAGTCCAAATACGAATGCCCTCGGAACGGCAGGAAATACGAAGGGAAATGTGAGCGGTGCCACAGTCTTTAGTTGTGTTCCAATATCAAACACGTTTATTGATGAGAACGTAGGCACTGGAACAGTCAGTTATACCATAGCGGTTAGACCTTACGGAGCAGCACCCAACAGTCAACAGAATTTTTTTTCAATTAATACGATAGACCAAGAAGCGAACGACAGACCAAAATATTGCAGTTATATTATGGCGGAAGAAATATTTAAGAAACCACCATAAATATAAAAAATCATTACTATATATATAATAAATGATTTTTGAAGCGTTGAGAGAACTATGTCCAACATGTGAATACACCGTCAGGGATGGAGTGAAGATAGAATGGAAGTCTGACCCATCATTAAGACCGTCAGACGAGGAGATACAAAAAAAGGTGGATGAACTCACCGCCAAGTCCCCGATGAAAGAATTAAGAATGCGTCGTGACATGTTATTAAGTGCCTGTGATTATAAAATGGTCAGTGATTATAAACACACGAATAAACAGGCGTGGATTGATTACCGCCAAGCACTGCGGGACTTACCACAGACTATCACCACCATAAAAGGCGACGAGACCGATTATCCAATAATGCCAAATGAATAAATAATATAGCGAGTTAATATATAATGGTTAAACTTACGTCGGCACAAAAAAAGAAATTAAAAATCCACGCCACAAATCAAACTGCAACCCACATGAAAAAGATGATAGCATTAATGAAAGACGGGGCGTCGTTTAATGAGGCACACAAAGAGGCATCCAAACCAAAACAAAAACAAAAACAAAAACAGACCCAGTCCCAAAAAGTCGTGGTTAATTTAGCAAGTCCTACCCGTCCCCAAAGACGGATAACAAAACCACGACAATCTGCCACCCCCAACTCTGCACGGGTCTTATCTCAATTTATTCAACCCCAACAAGCAGTCCCCGATAGTCGCACCATGATAAACCCNGCCCCAATCCCCATGCCATTTATGAATACAACCCGCCCACCCCAAATTAGCAACGAGTTCGCACCAAGACCCAGCGGTGTTATTGAAGGACGCATTTTAGGAAGAGCACCTCCCAACACGCCACTGGAGGCGGCGATAGATGACCCGTCGCCACCCTATTCGCCACCATTAAAAAGTGGAAGAACAGAACCCGACACCCCAGTGACACAGGGACGCAAACTGGTGGACGACAGCGATATTAGAAATTACCAAAATATTTTAGCGGCGACACGTGGATACGAGAGCGGTGGTGAGATGCGACTGAGTGGGGCGACCGACACCACACTGACGGCAAGTGATGACGACCTGCCACCGCCGTCGCCGATGGTGAGATCCAGCACGGGTGGGACAGTCCCACTGATGCGTGTGGAAGAAGAAGACCCTTTTGAAGGGTTTGGATCATTTAGTCCCCAAGGACAAGGAACGCCGTCGCCGAGTTTAATGCGGAGATATTAATTTAAATAAAATATTAGTATTAATATAATGAACAGCGATTTAGATATTATTAACAGCATCACCGCCGAACCAGTCCGTCCACCCGAGCATGTGAGTTTAGAGGAGATTATAAATTCCGTCCCGTTGATGGCGTTGAATAACCCAGCGACTTATGCTCTCTATCTACACTATAATAAACATTTAGAAGAAGATGAAATTAAAAAGGTTAATAATATTATAGAGAAATTAAGAAAAGAACGGGGAGCAGCGAATGATAAAAATATNGAATATATGGAACGTGACAAGAAGGAGCGGGAACGGTTAGACCAAATGGAGAAACTTATAGAGGAAACCGAATAATATTATTATATATATAATGACTGATAAGTTTGAAGATATAGACGAGCATGTCATCGTCCAGTCAAGACTGATAAGTATAAATAGCAGATTTGCGACGATTAAATATAATGGCGATAATCTGTCCTCGCTGTTGTTTGATTTTAACAGCATCTCTCCGAGAAGTGTGGACACTCTATATCATACCATAGCAATACAGAGTGCGGAAATTCCAGCGTCTTATTATAATATTAACAGCAATAATAACATTATTAATATAACCGACTCCTTAGGGACGACAGCAAATATAATAATACCAACTGGGAACTATGACGCCGACACCTTCGCCGCCACGTTTATCGTCAAGTTTAACGCAGCGTCGTTCGCTGGGGATGGTCTTTTAGTCTTTGAAACACTGACGGGCAGATATTCTTTAATGAGCGAAACAGGTGGCACAGATTTAGCGATTAATTTATCCTCCACCACATGCCGAGAACCCATGGGCATCTCCATAGACGCAACAGGTGTGTTAAATTTTCCACACGCCGCCGCAGCAACACTACTGCCTCTCCCTGCGTCTTTTTTAGGGATCACAAAAATTAAGATGTTAAGTGATGCCCTCGCTGGTGGGAACTTTGACAGCAACAACCTCAATAACACAACACTGGTGGATACGATTAGTGTGTCTGCACCCATTTTTGGATTGACTGTATATAATAGTTTAGGGAGAGAGAGTTTTGTTAAGGCGAAACGAATAGATGAAATAGATATACAGATATTAGACCAAAATAACAATTTCATTAATTTTAACGGTATTAACTGGACTATGACTTTATTAATAAATACACATATCCGTCAGTCCTTTAGCAAAAGTAGCGTCTCAATATTAAACGATGAATACGTCGCCGCAATAAAAACCCAAAAAAAACCTGATAAGACAGAAGATGAAATTGATGAATTGATTATGTTATAAAAAAGATTAAATAAAAATTAATAAATAAATAATAATATTTATTAAGTTTATAATGTCTGCTCTCCCGAAAGAAGTGCAATACAACAAACCGATGGCATCGCTCCCTGCCGACACAACTATGTCGCAGGTTATTGTTCGCCCGTCCAACGGAGCAACATTCTCTGGTGATGGTAATATCATCCAGTTTGATCTACCTGCTCATTCATTCATGCAACCGAATTCGCTGTGCCTCAATCTCAACATCAACGTCGCTCCCAACGCCAACAGTGATGTAATCACGATGAGAGGCGTTCCCGCTGCATCGTGGATTAGTCGGGTTGAAACTATCGTCGGCGGTTCGCTCCTAGAAGCAGTGAACGATTATGGACGTCTTTATAATTTAATCTCGCAGTGCAAACTCTCGTTTGATGAGAAGGCGGCACTTTCCACAGAGTTAGGTTATGGTGGCGGCGGCGTTGCTGGTCTAGGTGAAGTCGTCCCGTCATTCGTTAATCTTAACGGACGCCTCGGACCGACCTCGTCGGCGACTGACGGTATTGCGGGTAAATTCCCTGTAAGTTTGCCCCTCGGATGCCTCCTTTCGTCGTGCACCGAACTCATACCGCTCGGTCACATGGGTGGTGTTCGCATCCAAATCACGACTGCCCAAATCGCCGAATACATGCGTTCGCTGGACCAGAGCGACGCCGCCTCCACCCTCCCTGTCATGACTTTTAGCGACTTAGAACTCACTTTTGATCTCATAAATTTTGGTGCTGGTATGGACTCGGTTGTCCGCTCAATGGCGACCCCGCAGGGAGACCTCGTCCTCAAATCGCAGGGGTGGAATGTCACCAACGTGAACTTCCCCAACCTCGCCGCTGCCACTGACGCCACCTTCATTTATAACGTCCGCCTTTCGTCCATTAAATCACTCGTCCTCCAACTCACAGGTGAAGCGGGTAATAAATCAATCAACGCTGGATATGATGCCATGAAGGTCGGCAAAAGTGGGAGCGTCCAATTCTTCCTAGCGAACCGTCCTTTCCCGCCTACTCCTCTTCGTGAGACCAACACTGCAGCGATTAAATCGTCGCTCCGTCAGGCGTTCGGTGAGGCACACGACATCTACTCGTCCCGCAACGCCATCCCGACTGCCCAGTGGGACAGCGTCGCCAATCTCCTCCAAGCGGACGCCACCGCCTCATCGGTCACCGCCCCTGCCTGTCACTTCTACGGTATCAACACCGAGAAATTGTCCAGCAATCAGGTCATGCTCTCGGGTGAGTCGTCGCAACTCACACCGATTAACGTCCGTGTTAATACATCCTCGGCGACAGAAAATGCGGCGACCCTCTCGCTATACGCCGTCTATGATGCCCTCATCGCCCTCAACATCAACAGCAGACAGGTTGCCGTTCGTGTTTAAGTTTAGCATTAGTAAGAAATAATATTCATTATATATAACCTTATGAATATTATTAAATTAAAGAAACCGATAATCACACCTCCCGAGATGACGTGTGATAAACCACTCCACCCAAAATTAAACAATTATGAACTGACGTCTTATCTCAACCACCACTCCACAAATCTCTTAATAGGGAAACCAAAAAGCGGGAAGACGTCTTTATTATTGGCGATGATGAAGGATAAGAAACTCTTAAACCGTGTCTACCATAATATTTATTTATTTCAACCGTCACACTCACGTGCGTCATTAAAGAAAGATATATTTAAAAAGCATCCCGAGGATAAAATGTTTGAAGAACTGTCGTTTGAAAATTTGGAGGAGGTTTTAGAAAGAATTAAAGGGACACCACCCGACGAGAACAATGTTATAATTTTTGATGACATGGCATCCTACTTAAAAAATAGAGAAACGCTACAACTCTTCAAGGAGTTAATATTTAACCGTCGCCACATTAGGACGAGCATTTATTTTTTGAACCAGACCTTTTTTTCCGTCCCCAAGGAGTTAAGGCGTCTATTTAGCAATATATTTATATTTAAAGTCAGCAAGGACGAGTTAAAAAATATATTTGACGAGAACGTGGAAGACGAGAATATAAAGAGCATGATGCCTCTTATATCCAAAGAGGTGTTTAATGAACCATACTCTTATTTATTTATTAACACTGACAACCAAAAGTTTTATAAAAAATTTGATAGAATAGATTTTAATGAAGATTAAAAATAATATATTTATTATTTATATATGTCTTTTTTTAGCAAAGGTCTCAGAGCGTTCTCGTCCGCACCGTCTATCTTCAACAAAGTCAGCGGTGGGGTGCGTGGAATATTTAACAAAGCACCCGCTGCCCTCCGTCAGATCAGTGGTGGACTGGGTCAGGCGTCCCGAGCACTGGGTTCGGCAGCGTCGCAGGGCGACCGTCTTATTAGCGATCCCGCCGTTCAGGGTTTAGCGAGAGGTATTGGTGCGGGTGGATTGTTGGGGGCGGCGAGAGGTCTCACAGGCAGTGCTGGGTCGGCGAGTGCTATTTTAGGACGTGCGAGTGATGCGTCCAACCCTGCGTCGTATTCGGGTATGAACCCTGCGATGGCGGCGTCGTCTGCGATTGAACGTGCCAAGAGTTTAGGGGGAGACGCCAAAAATTTATTTGTATAATTAAATAAATATATTCATTATATAAAATGAAGAGTTATACAATCGTCATATCGTCCGCAGAAGGAACAGGTGATGCCAATAATAAAGTTTATAAATTTGATTGGTCTATTCTACCAAAAGGCGATTATGAAATGTCATTCACATTTATGAGCGAACCATTAAAGACACTGGCGGCGGCGGCAGAGGGCACGAACCAAGCGATGGCGGTGGAGTTCGTGTCGCCGTTGAGTTTTAATTCGTATCGGGTTGATACCAACGGTCACGCCAACAGTAGCAATATCGTCGGGTTATTAGAAGTTGAGAGCGTGGAAGGTATATGGGACGTGGCGGCAGACTTTTCTATGCGTCACTGGAAGTCCAAGAACGACAACCCCACCATAAATTTAAGCGGTGTCCCGCAGGGCAATGAATTCCGTGTTCGTCTTCTTAAGACCAACGGGGCATTAGCAACCCTCTCTCCGACAAAATATGATATGATAGTGAAATTAAAACATATGTGTTAATATATAATATAAGATGATAAAAGAAACAATAGAAGATATACGAAACGACATAAAGTCCAAACGGGACGCATTATTGATTGGTCACCAAAAATTGAAAGAGGACAGCGACGACTGGAATAAAGCGATAATAGTTATTAGTGTTATAGCAGGATTAATGGAGAGCATCAAGATGCGACTACAACTCACGGGTGCTGGGTGGCAACTGCTCCCCATTATTTTAAGTTCTATAACGGCGATGATGGCATCATTAATTAAGTTTAGAAACTTCAACCAAAGAATGGAGACGTATCTACAGAGTGCATCGTTATTAACGAACACACTACTTAAGGCACGAAACCACGACAGCGTGGACGAAGACATGAGAATGGAATATAACGGATCGCTGGAAAAAATAGAGACCGCATTATATCCAAGTGAGCGGACGGCGTTCCTTAAACAATCTCAACGCAACTTAATAGAGATAATGTCACAGGAGATAAAGTATTATAAAAAAATAGATAAAGTCAATAACGTCCTTAACGACGAAGAAGAAACCATATCCAAAAACTCATCCGCAATTAATAGTCCGTTAGTCACCGACGAAGCGATGGAAGATTTAGAGGAAGTAATAGACGAACCATAATAATATGTATTTATATATATAATGTCGTTAAGAGGGATAATCGGTCGCACGGGTGGCAAATCAAAATTAAAAGATAAGATACGACGAATGATACCAAAACATACCACATATATTGAACCCTTCGTTGGTGGGGGTAGCGTCTTTTTTTCCGCACCTGCCGACCCCAATATAAAAGAGGTAATTAATGATAAGGACAAAGAGATAGCGAAAATTTATTTAGATGTCAAAAATATAAG
>JGI24004J15324_10000642_pt1 | contig 13997 bp, 19 predicted proteins | sample LinPmetageLP32_FD_15324 | JGI IMG/M metagenome (IMG submission 15324)
TCAAATACAAGGGGTCGGTATGCAATTAGCGGATATGATGACTTCGACTCCTGGGATGGATATGGTTCCCGCGACTCGCGATCAAATAACGATGATGGCTGGGGGCGGGTCGACTGATCCTTACCGCGACGATTTAAGACAACAACTTTCTGAATTAGATAAATTAGTTGAAGACGAAGTTATTTCTCAATCTCGAGCAGATTACGATCGTCAATTAATTATGGAACAACTTGCAGGGGAATATCTCGGAGAAACAGATCGTATTCTCTCTGATGGAGATTATAAACAGTTTAGTGATATGGTGTCGAGAGTTGTCGGTAAAAAAGGCCGCGAAGAAGACTATCCAAGAGTTCGTATAACCCCGATGGCCCATGGAGGTGCCGTTACCGCAAAAAAGTTTGAAGACGGCGGTTCAACGCTGTTAGAAAAAATAAGCGGAGTATCACCAGACGAATTAGATTGGGCAAAATCTATTGATGAGCGGTTATATCCCGATGAGGGGTTAGACGGACGTGGTGATGCAGCTAGACATTTAGCGTTAGGATCATTGTTCGCTAAATCTAAGAACCCAGAACTTGGAGAAGCATTAGGTATTGCGCGAGAGTATATCCCGTTTCCTGATGCAGGAAGAGATATGGATATTTTCAATAACGAATTAGGAATGACTCTTAAAGGCACACAAGAAGAGATTGAAGAAAAGATTAAAGAATTAATTGAAAATAAGAAAGCCCAGTATTTAACGAGACAAGAAAGTTACAAGTTACGAGGATATGCCGAAGGTGGCCCGATATCCGAGGAACGCTTGAACCAGCTTAGGTTACGTTGAGTACCCCACTTGAACAATTAAAAGAAGTAGACCTTTCCCATCTCTCTAAAGATGAGGCGAAAGAGTTTACGATATTACTTGAGGAATTAGAAAAGCGTGAAAAACGCGAAAGTTCTATGGCGTCGTTTTACGATTTTGTTAAAGCGATTTGGCCAGAGTTTATTGCAGGTGCTCACCACAAAAAGATGGCCGAAGCTTTCGACAAGATTGCTTCAGGAGAATCTAAAAGATTAATAATCAATATGCCTCCACGACATACGAAGTCAGAGTTTGCTTCGTATTTGTTTCCTGCATACCTACTAGGTAAACGTCCTAAGCTCAAAATTATTGAAGCAACCCATACCGCTGACCTCGCGATTAATTTCGGTCGTAGAGTTCGTGACTTATTAGAAAGCGAAGAGTACGCAGAGATATTCCCAGCTACCGAACTAAAGGCTGACTCACGAAGCGCGGGTAAATGGAATACTTCGCAAGGTGGTCAGTATTATGCGGCGGGTATCGGTGGTGCACTCGCGGGTCGTGGTGCTGATTTGTTTATTATTGACGACCCTCATTCTGAGCAAGATGCGTTTTCGGATAAGGCGTTAGAAGAAGCCTACGAATGGTATCAAACTGGNCCTCGTCAGCGCCTACANCCAGGAGGTGCGATCGTAATCGTAATGACTCGTTGGTCTAAAAAGGACGTAACGGGTAAGTTAATTAAGAGGATGGCTCAGGAACAAGGTGGAGATGAGTGGGAGGTTATTGAATTCCCTGCGATACTTCCTTCAGGCAATCCGTTATGGCCTGAGTTTTGGTCTCTTAAAGAATTAGATGCAACGAAAGCGTCGATTCCTCCGTCTAAGTGGGCAGCTCAGTATATGCAGCGACCTACTGGAGAAGGTATTTCTATCATTCCTAAGGAATGGATAAAACAATGGCCGAACGATGACCCTCCTTCTTGCGATTATTTGATACAAAGTTACGATACAGCGTTCTTAAAATCAGAACGAGCTGACTATACGGCGATTACAACGTGGGGAGTGTTCTATCCCGAGGGTAAAATCGACGATGAACTGTATAACGGGAAAGATGCTCACATAATTTTGATAGATTGTGTAAAAGAACGTTTGGATTTCCCAGAGTTAAAGCGTGAAGCGATGCGCTTGTACGAGTATTGGGAGCCTGATTCGGTAATTATCGAAACAAAAGCGTCAGGTATCCCACTTACACAAGAATTACGGCGACAAGGTATCCCGATAAACACCTTTTCACCGAGCAAAGGTCAAGATAAAATCGCCAGATTAAATACGGTGAGCGCAATTTTCCAAGAAGGCCGTGTTTGGGTGCCTGATACGAATTGGGGACAAGAATTAGTCGACGAAATCGTAGATTTTCCGAACGGAGAGAACGACGATTGCGTAGATGCGACGACTTTAGCACTTATGCGCTTTAGACAAGGCGGGTTTTTGCGTTTAGAGGGAGACTACGCCGACGATGAAGAGTATTTTCCAAAAGTTCGTGTCTATTACTGATTTATTCTAGTAAAAAATAAGAGTATGGTGGCAAACCATGGCTGAAGTACAGATTCCCGAGGATGAAGAGAACGTAGAGATCCTTTTTGACGAAGAGGATAACGTTCTTGACCCATCTCTTTTGACCGAAGAGGTCGAAATCCCGTTTGAAGAAAACTTATCCGAGTTTTTAGACCCAGCTACCCTTTCTGAAGTCTCTAATGAGCTAACTACTGCGTTTGATGAAGACCTTAGTTCTCGTGGAGATTGGTACGAAGCATTTAAAGACGGATTAGAACTATTAGGCGTAGATAGTGACCCTAGAAGCGAGCCTTTCGAGGGAGCGAGTGGGGTTTATCACCCGTTACTAGCTGAAGCGACTACTCATTTTCAAGCGCAAGCGTATAAAGAACTTCTTCCTGCAAACGGCCCAGTAGATACTAAAATCATGGGCGCGTCTAGCGATCCGAAAGCGATGCAAGCTAATCGCGTTAAAGATTTCATGAATTACCAGCTTATGTACAAGATGGAAGAATACGATCCTGAAATGGATCAGATGTTATTCTTCTTGCCTCTAGCTGGTTCTGCATTTAAGAAATGTTATTTCGATCCAGCGATAGGCCGAGTTGTTTCTAGGTTTATAAAAGCCGAAGATTTAATTGTTCCGTACTATGCAACAGACCTTCATACGTCTCCGCGTATTACGCATCGCATGGCGATGTCAGAAAACGACTTGCGTAAATTACAGTTAAGTGGTTTTTATAGAGACATGCCGATGAATCCCCCCACAGTTTCTGATGGGGATAATGCGGTACAAGATAAGATTGATGAGATTGACGGTGTTTCTAGAACAGGAACTCAAGCTGAATATACCTTACTTGAGTTTCATGTAGAACTAGATATCGAAGGGTTTGAGCATACAGACAGTAATGGAGAGCCGACAGGGTTAGCCCTTCCGTATATTGTTACAATTTGTAAGGATAACAACACTGTTTTATCTATTCGTAGGAACTATGAAGAAACAGATCCGATGCGTAAAAAGATTGAATACTTTACGCATTACAAGTTCCTCCCAGGACTAGGCTTTTATGGATTTGGCCTAATCCACATGATTGGTGGTGTTACCCGTTCCGCAACGTCAATTCTTCGCCAACTCATTGATGCTGGTACTTTAGCCAATCTTCCAGCTGGCTTCAAAGCTCGTGGCTTAAATATTCAGAGGTCTGATGATCCTGTACAGCCAGGAGAATGGCGGGATGTGGATGTTCCTGGGGGGACTATTCGAGAGTCGTTCTTGCCGCTTCCGTATAAAGAACCGAGTGCGACATTAGCCCAGTTACTAGGGTTATTAGTTGAGTCTGGACAGCGGTTTGCTTCTGTTATGGATAATCAAACAGGAGAAGGTAATAGCCAAGCTCCTGTAGGAACAACAGTTGCGTTGTTGGAGAAAGGACAGAAAGTAATTTCTGCAATCCATAAACGGTTGCATTACGCACAGCGTAACGAATTTAAAATACTAAAGAGATTATTCGGTGAATACTTACCTCCAGAGTATCCTTACCAAGTACAAGGTGCTCAACAAACAGTTTTTGCTGAAGATTTTAATAACAGTGTTGATGTTGTTCCTGTTTGTGATCCCAATATCTTTAGCACTACCCAACGGATTATTCTAGCGCAGACGCAGCTTCAAATGGCTCAGAGTGCACCTCAGATCCATAACATGAAAGAAGCGTTTCGTAAGATGTATATCGCTTTAAATATTAAGGATATTGACGATATCTTAATACCAGACTTCGCTCCTCCTCCTAAAGACCCTGTTCAGGAGAATATGGATGCGATGATGGGGATACCGCTAAAAGCATTTATTCAGCAAAATCATGATGCGCATATTGAAGCGCACATGGCTTTTATGCAAAGCCCTCAGATACAACAGAACCCACAGGCGATGTCTGCGTTACAAGCACATATTCAAGAACACATCGCGCTGAAGTATCGTATAAGAATGGAAGAGATTCTTGCTCAGCAAGGAATTCAGCTACCTCAGCCTGGACCAGACGGTCAAATGCCTCAGTTGCCTCCAGAGGCAGAAAGTCAAATTGCTATTGCTGCTGCCCAAGCAACACAGCAAATAACGGGTCAAGATCAAGCGATGGCTCAGGCGATGGCTGCGCAACAACAAGACCCAGAAAGAGAAATGTTCCAACAGCAGCTAGAGTTAGAATTCGAAAAACTCAAGCAGCGTGATAGAGATTCTGAGCGTAAAGCACAGCTTGAAAGAGAGCGTATTGAATCTCAGGAAGAACAAACAGACGTTCGTATTGCCGCTGAATTACAAAAAGCGGAAATGCAAGATGATCGTGAAATAGATTCTAATCTAACTGAAATCGCTAAGATCGTTCGAGAGTCCAGGGAGCAGTAACTTATGTCACATCTAATCAGCAATATTCCACACTTTAATTGCTGGGTTAGAAAAGAATATACACACAATCATTTGGATTACCACGGAGAGTATTTACATGCTATAGCGATTGCGGTAAACACTATCCCTGATAGATGTCTATCCTTCCAAGTTGTATTCACTGGATACGAATTAGGAAAGGAAGAAGATTCTGAGAATCTTCACGGAGGAGCGATGTGGGCACGAATGCCAATCACTGCTCTAGTAGCGGATGCGATGCTTGAGGAAATGCCAGAATCAATGGCTACTCACTTAGCGCAACCGTGGGACTGTAGTTCACGAGACCATGAAGTTATCGTTATGGATCGTGTATCTTCTAGTCCTTGGTTATGTAAGATTGACAATGACTTCCATACTGGGAAATATTTGTTTACAGTTGATTACACAGGAAACGATATTGCTGATGATCCTGCACAACATAAACAAAGTCATTTGATACAACTTACAGATGCTGGGAAATGGACAGGCAATATTGTAGCGTTGCCTAATAATCGCGTAAGAGCGACCAACCCAGCGTTATGGGAGACAGGTTCTGGAGCACCAGACTTTTATCCTAGTCAACATGTACATAGTGCAGAGATTGACGATAGCTACATGGATCCGAACATTACGTTCAACAATTTGTACTCTGAGGGAGACTAAAATGCCTGGAAAGAAAACAAACAAAAAGATGCCTAAGAAAATGGGTATGGGTGGTAAAAGCACTAAGAAAATGCCTAGAATGATGAAAAAAGGCGGTAAGGCTGGGGGCAAAAAGAAGTGAGAAACCTTAGATCAACGGAGATGCCTTATCCGTCCCCTAAGACTCAAAAAGCCGGAGTCAAACCGTCAATCCCAGAACCCTCTAACGAGGGTTTTGCGAAATCTACGGTGCTGGCAGAAAAAACTATCAGCATTCCTGGTAAAAAAGTTAAAACTAAAGGCACTGGTGCAGCTACTAAAGGATTAGATTTTACTAGCTACGTCAACTAATGGATTTTATAAAATATTCGGAGTTTTTACTCCGCAAACTTCGTGAGAGACAACAAGATCTCACGCAAACTCTCGCCGCTGGTGGCGCACAAGACTTTGTTCAGTACCAACGAATAGTTGGAGAAATTTCAGGGCTTAATTTTACTGAACAAGAAATAACCGCCCTGCATGGAAGGATGGAAGATGTCGAAGACGACTGAGCTTGAAACAGGGACTACCCCTGATCGTGTACTAAATTTTGGATCTGATACGCCGTTAGATCCTCCGAAGGAGTCTCTTACTCCTGAGAATTTAGATTCTCACGCAGACAAACTACCGAACCCTACGGGGTATCGGATGTTGATTCTCCCGTTTTCTCCTCCAGAGAAAACAAAAGGCGGCATTCTTATGGCTAAACAAACTCTTGATAAAGAGCGTATAGCTACAATCGTAGGTCTTGTGGTCAAACAAGGCCCAGATGCATATTCCGACTCTGATAAATTTCCTGAAGGCCCATGGTGTAAAGAGGGTGATTGGGTAATTTTCGGTCGCTATGCAGGAGCTAGGTTTAACATCGAAGGAGGCGATATGCGTCTTTTAAACGATGATGAAATTTTAGCTACTGTAAACAACCCAGAAGATATTCTGCAATAAGGTGATTTAAATGGCTGAGTCTCAAGAAATTGAATTAGAACTTCCTGATGAAGAAGTAGATCCTCGTGAAGCGGATGTGTTGCAAGAATCACAACGAGACTTCGATACGAGTGAAACTGAAGTTGAAGCTCCTCAGACTGATGAGTTAGAAGAATACAGCGACGGTGTTAAAAAGCGTATAGATAAGTTGACTTACCGTATGCGGGAAGCAGAACGCCAACGCGACGAAGCTGTTCAGTATGCTAGAAAGATGTCTGAACAGACTAATAGCTTACAAAGTAAGCTACAGTCTTCAGATGAAACATTGGTAGCGGAATACTCAGCTCGTATTGCTTCTGATAAAGAACGTGCTAGACGAGCTTTAAAAGAAGCTCAAGAACTTGGTGACGCAGAGGCTATTGCTTTGGCTACTGAAGCAGTTGCTAAAACTTCCTTAGAAGCGCAAAATGCCGAAAGATTAGTTGCAAAGCAAAAGTCTGTTCAGTCTAGGGTTCAACAGACTCAGCCTGTTCAACAACAAGCAACTAATGTACAACCAGCTGCCCCTGATCCTCGTGCGGAAAGATGGGCTTCAGAAAATGCTTGGTTTGGTGAAGATGATGGAATGACCTATGCAGCTATGGGTATTCATCAAAAATTATTGAAGGAGGGAGTTCCCCCTAGTTCTAATTACTACTACGAAAGGGTAGACAGTGAAATTAGAGAACTTTTTCCGAACAAGTTTCCCGAAGGGAAAAAGAACGTGCAGTCTTCTGTAGCAGGATCTAGCCGAGGTGCTGGTGCTGTTAAAAAAGGAGCACGCAATGTGAAGCTCACACCGTCACAGGTAGCAATAGCTAAAAGAATCGGTGTGCCTCTTGAAGAGTACGCAAAATTTGTATAGGAGATGAAAATGACAGATCGTACCTCCAGATCTGCTGAAACCCGAGAAAAGAACTCTCGCCGTAAACCATGGCAACCGCCATCTATGTTAGACGCTCCCGAAGCCCCCGCTGGCTATAAGCACAGGTGGGTTCGTGCAGAAGTTCGAGGGCACGATGACAGAGCGAATATGTCTAAACGTATTCGTGAAGGATTCGAGCCAGTAAGAGCAGAAGATCATCCTGATTTTGATGCTCCTACTATTGAGGACGGAAAACACGCTGGTGTAATAGGTGTTGGTGGTCTAATTCTCGCTAAAATTCCTGAAGAAACCGTTGCAGAACGCAATCATTACTATACTAGTAAGACTGCGGAACAACTCAGCGGTGTCGATAATGATTTGATGCGAGAAGCTGATCCAAGAATGCCGCTCCGACAGAGCGATATGAGGAGAAGCACAAAAGTGGAATTCGGAAGCCGACCAAAGGCTACGGATTAATTCATCATTTTCCTTAGAGGATTAAATCATGGCTAATACTGATGCCCCTAACGGGTTCACACCAGCCTATCACCTTTACGGTGGTACGATCCGTCCTCAGAAGTTGCGTATTGCTAGTGGCACCTCTGCTGCTATCTTCAACGGAGACGTTGTAAACCTATCTTCTGGGTACGTGATCCAAGGCACTGCGACAGGCACACCAGCAGGAGTTTTTGCTGGCTGTTTCTATACCGCAACCGACGGTACTCCTACATATGCTACGTTCTTCCCTGCTTCAACAGCTACGCTGGGTTCAGCAGACGTCGAAGCGTATGTATATACCGACCCTGCAATCGTGTACGAAGCACAATTTACTGCCGGCACTCCAGCCGTAAGTTTTATTGGTGCTAAATATACGATTTCAACAACCGCTGGCAGCACTAACAATGGCCGATCCAAAGAAGGTGTAACAGCGACAACAAGTAGCGGAATAGCGTTGTTGAATAGGTTCGTAGATTCCCCGAGTAATAGCATTGGTGCTAACGCTCGTGGGTATTTTTCGTTCCCAACTAACGTATTCGCTGTATAGTCGAAGGAGAGTAACTAATGGCTATTAATAGAGCTCAACTCGTAAAAGAGCTGGTTCCTGGCCTTCATGCTCTTTTCGGACTAGAGTATGATCGCTACGACGCTGAGTACGAAGAAATCTTCGAATCTGAAACTTCAGAACGTGCTTTTGAAGAAGAGGTGATGTTGACTGGTTTCGGTGAAGCTCCTGTGAAGTTTGAAGGTTCTGGTGTTACTTATGACACCGCACAAGAATCTTTTACTGCACGGTATTCACATGAAACTATCGCTTTAGCTTTCTCATTGACTGAAGAAGCTATTGAAGATAATTTGTATGACACCTTGTCATCTCGTTATACGCGAGCACTCGCTCGTTCTATGATGACCACCAAAAATATTAAGGGCGCAAACATATTGAACAATGCGTTTAGCTCTTCTTTCCTTGGTGGCGATGGCAAAGAACTGTGTGCAACTGATCACCCGACTGTAGGTAATGAGGCCCAACGCAACGAACTATCGACTGCGTCTGACCTCAACGAAACCTCATTAGAGCAGTCTTTGATCGATATCGCAGCTTTCGAAGATGAGCGAGGTCTTAAGATCAACGCTCAAGCCCGTAAGCTGATTATCCCTACCGCTTTGCAATTCGTTGCAGATCGTCTTCTGGAAACCCCAGGACGAGTTGGTACGGCTGATAACGATATTAACGCACTACGCAACATGGGTATGGTTCCTGAGGGATACACCGTCAATCATTATCTAACAGATACTGATGCGTTCTTCCTCACCACGGACGTACCTAACGGGTTGAAGCACTTTGTGCGTTCACCTGTTGCGACCAGCATGGAAGGTGACTTCGAAACTGGTAATGTTCGTTATAAAGCCAGAGAACGCTATAGCTTTGGCTTTAGTGACTGGCGTGGTATTTTCGGCTCTCCTGGAGCTGCGTAATATCGCGAGCAAAAGGGGCACTAGTTGCCCCTTTTCTTTTTCTCCTGTATAAAGTCTCCATCCCTGACAGGTGCATCCCGTACCTGACACTAGCCAAGACAGGAGATCTACATGGCCAACACCACGTTTAACGGCCCCGTCCGTTCAGAAAATGGTTTTGAAACCATATCAAAAAATACTACTACTGGTGCAATCACTATAACCAGTGGCACCAAAATGGCAGTTGAAGCTACTGGCAGTGCTGGAATAGAAGGTACAGCAGCGGTTTACGTTACCCAAGTAGAGCGTTTTAAAAGCGATACATCGACTAATGTAAACATAGTCAAAACAACAATTATGATTGACCTAACTGGTCTAAAAGATGGTGGCACTGCTGGAGATATCATAGGTAAGGATGGTTCTGGGGTTGCTTTTATCGGCCAAGTTACTGCTGCCAATCAAGGAAGCGTGTTTGGAGTGACTATGACTTGCGTAGAAACACCCGCAGGTGGTAGCACAGACATCGATCTGTTTTCCGCAACTGAAGGCACTGGCGTCAACGACACTGCGATTGGCGATCTTACTGAGACGCAAATCATCAACGCTGGAGCTGCTTCTGCTGGAACAATGGTTGCTGGTGGAGATATCGCTGCTGATCAATTCTTGTACTTGGTAAGCCAAGGTACGGGTGACGCAGCTTATACGGCTGGTCGTTTTCTAATTGAAATAACTGGCTTTGATGTAGCATCCTAAGAGGTGATTTATGGCTGATGCAGTAACTGTAACAACTCTCTCTGATGGTACGCATAAAGCAGTAATACAATTAACAAACTTAAGTGATGGCACTGGTGAGGATGCTATTACTAAAGTAGATGTTAGCGCATTAGCTGCTAGAGAAGATGGTACTGCGTGTAGTAGTGTGCTTATTGAAAAAGTAAGTCATTCGATTATCGGTTTTACGCAAGTACAACTGCTTTTCGCAGCGACTGCTAATGCAATAGCTCTAGGTTTAGCGCAAAACAGTAACGGCCATATGGATTTTAGTGAATTCGGTGGTCTTAGAAATATAGCTGGTAGCGGTAAAACTGGTGATTTAAAACTAACTACAATAGGCGCGTCTTCAAACGATAGTTATGTAATTGTTTTAGAACTCTTGAAGAACTATGCATAATGGCGACATCAGGAACAAGAACCTTTACTTTAACCGCAGCGGATGCGATTGAGGAAGCCTACGAACTAGCTGGACTAGAATATCGTACAGGATATGATGGAGTCACCGCTCGTCGGTCTATGAACATCATGTTCGCCGATTGGTCTAATCGTGGTGTTCAACTTTGGGAAGTAGAGCAAGTGTCTCTTGATTTAGTTCAGGGGACTACTTCCTATTCTCTTAATCAATATGACATTGATATTTTAGATGCGGTTATTAGACGAACGGTCAATAGCACGCAGACAGATTTTCAAGTAGATCGTATTGAAAGAGGAGAGTATTTAGATATACCTAATAAAAATACTCAAGCAAGACCTACTCAATATTATTTAGAGAGAACGGTTACTCCGAAGTTATTCGTTTGGCCAGCTCCTGAAAATTCCACAGATAAGTTTGTTTCGTATAGATGGAAACGTATTCAAGATATTTCTGGTTCTGTAGACGATGTAGACCTTCCTAGTAGGTTTTTGCCTTGTTTAGTAACAGGTTTAGCTTTTAATTTAGCGTTGAAAAAGAATCCTGATAAAGCAGGGTTGTTACAACCTTTATACGAACAAAACCTAGTTAATGCTATACGGTACGACACTAGCGACGCTTTCCAGCTGGTGCCTAGACGGACGTATGTCTAATGGCTTTCGCATTAGGTAAACACTCTTACGGCGTTTGTGATCGTTGTGGGTTTAGAGTTAGATATCTAAATCTCCGTATGGAATGGACAGGGTTTAAAGTTTGCCCAGAATGTTTTGAACCTAAGCATCCTCAATTAGAGCCTCCTAGACAAGCTACCGACCCAGAAGCATTAAGACAAGCTCGACCAGAAGTCCCTCTTCCACAGTCTCAGCTTGGTGTAGTTAGAACGACTGGGCCTAGCAACACTACAGATAGTGGTGTTAATGTTGGAGGACAGCCTTTATCTCTCGTAGATCCGATTGGAACTAAGTTCGATGGGGTATTTGGCACAGGTGAAATAGGAACTGTTACAGTGGTGATCTCATGAGTTTTACATTAGCTACTCTAAAATCTACTGTTCAAGATTATTGCGAAACTGCGGAAACAACTTTTGTTGCAGACTTAGACACGTTTATAAAAGAGTCTGAAGAAAGAATTCTTAAGAACGTTGAGCTTCCTGTTTTTAGAAAAAATGTAACAGGTTCTGCAGCCAGCAGTAATACATATCTAAGTACCCCAACTGATTTCTTAGCCCCATATAGTTTGGCTGTAATTTCTAGTAGCGTTTATAGCTATCTGTTGTTTAAGCATGTTAGTTTTATTAGAGATTTTACTCCGAATCCTGCAACTACAGGAACGCCAAAGTATTACGCTCTTTTTGATGATAATACTTTTATGTTGGCTCCAACACCAGATCAAAATTATTCTTTTGAATTGCACTATAAGTATCGCCCAGCTTCACTAACAACCACTTCGGGGACAGAAACAACGTGGCTGTCTTTGAATGCTCCTGACGCTCTTTTATACGGAACATTAGTAGAAGCAGCTACTTTCTTAAAAGTTCCTGAAGAAGTTGCTCAATACGAACAAAGGTTTATACAAGCAATTAACAGCTTAAAGAATCTAGGGCAGGGTTACGGTTCAAGAGACGAGTATCGTTATGATATTGCTAAGGGTTAAACAAGGTGTTAGTTGAAGTTGGCAGCGTTGTTGTTACGACAACAGAAAATAAAGGACACTCTATAGAGTTTTGGGCTGATTCTGCTGCAGATAGAATTGTTAGTGTTGGGGGAAATTGTCATCCTTTAATAGCCCAACAAGCAGAAGCATTTAAAGAGGATGTTAAGAATGTGGTTGCTTTTTATTTAGCTGAAGCAGTAAAAAGTGACAGAACTACTCTAATTGCTGAATTAGAAAACCAAGGCCATAAAGATATGGCTGACATATTAAGGAGACTGTAATGGCTATTACGACCGCGATGTGTACAACTTTTAAAAAAGAGATTTTAGAAGCTGTTCATAATTTTAAAAACTCAGGGGGCAGTACATTTAACCTTGCTCTATATACTAGCTCTGCTTCTTTAGGAGCCAGCACTACAGCGTACACTACTTCTAACGAAGTATCTGGTACTGGGTATACTGCGAAAGGAGAAGCTCTAACTCGTGTAGACCCTAGTAATTCTGGAACAACTGCTTTGACAGATTTTTCTGATTTAACTTTCGGCAGTAGTTCAATCACAGCACGTGGTTGTTTAATTTTTAATGACTCAGCTAGTGGTGACCCAGCAGTATGTGCTTTAGATTTTGGTGGGGATAAAACTTCTAGCTCTGGAGATTTTACTGTTCAGTTCCCAACTGCTGATGCTTCTAACGCGATTATTCGCATCGCATAGGATCTAACGTGTGGCGAATGTTACTGGCTGGGGTAGAGGCACTTGGGGCCAAGGTGAGTGGGGCGAACCAATACCTGTCGAGGTTACAGGTGTTGCGGGAACAGGCTCGGTTGGGTCTGTCACAGTCTCGGCAGATGCTAACGTCACGGTTACAGGTGTTGCGGGAACAGGCTCGGTTGGGTCTGTCACAGTCTCGGCAGATGCTAATGTCTCTACTACAGGTGTTTCGGCAACAGGGTCAGTCGGTTCGGTCACGGTTTCAGCGGATGCGAACGTCAGTGTCACAGGCGTTTCCGGCACAGGTAGTGTTGGTTCTGTCACCGCCACTGGAACCGCAAACGTTTCTGTCACAGGAGTTTCAGCAACGGGTTCGGTCGGCTCCGTCACTATCGTCGAAGGTACGGGCGTCGATGTCTCGGTTACTGGCGTCAGCGGTACGAGTGCTGTCGGAACGGTTACTGTATCCAGTGATGCGAACGCTAGTGTTACTGGTGTTTCTGGCATTGGATCCGTTGGCTCGGTTACGATCGCGGTTGGAATCATTGCTTCCCCAACAGGTGTTAGCGGCACAGGGGCTGTCGGAACGGTTACGGTTGCTGGCTCAGCACTTGTCACCCCGACAGGAGTCGAAGGAACAGCAGAAACAAAACAAGTCACAGTTTGGGGGACAGTAGATGATTCTCAAACACCGAATTGGAGTAATATTACAGACAGTCAAACACCTAGTTGGTCTGTGGTATCAGATAGTCAAACCCCTGATTGGGAAGAGGTAGCTTAACATGGCAACTTACGATAATGATCTTCGTTTAAAAGAAATCGCCACAGGTGACGAATCAGGTACGTGGGGCACAAGTACAAATACTAACCTGGAATTAATTGCAGAGGCTTTTGGGTTTGGTACAGAGGCGATAACCACTAATGCGGATACTCACACTACTACTATTGCCGATGGCAGTACTGATCCTGGCAGGAGTATATTTCTTAAATACACTGGAACTCTTGACAGCGCTTGCACTATCACTATAGGCCCAAATGACATTAAAAAGCTCTGGTTTATAGAGAATGCAACCACTGGATCACAAAATATTATTATCAAGCAAGGCAGTGTTACTGGTATTACTATACCAGCTGGAGACACCAAGGCTATCTACTCAGATGGAGCGGGTTCTGGCGCAGCTATGGTTGATGCGTTTGCGTCTTTGAATGTTGTTGACTTGAAGGTACAAGA
>JGI24004J15324_10000648_pt1 | contig 13947 bp, 15 predicted proteins | sample LinPmetageLP32_FD_15324 | JGI IMG/M metagenome (IMG submission 15324)
ATTAAACCAGAACGGTTGCTGTACGTAAGCACACCACTTGGGGGGCCCGTTGCTGTACCTAGGTATACCTACTATAAGAACCCCTGTCAAACAATGTATCTTTATTATACACCCAAATAGCACATCTGTCAAGAGAAATATTATTTTTTTTAATTATATACAAATTAAACTAGAAAAAGCTTGACAGTTTCTCTATACAGTGTATAATAGTATACATAGGCATAGTTCTATTCAAATTCCATCAGATAACTTATTAATATACAAGAGGAATACAGAAGAACCTATGCCTGTGGATATACTCACGTACAGCAACAGGAGAAGATCAGTGTTAAAGAATCCTAACAAAGCAGATTTAAATAAAGATGGCAACCTTAGTAGCTATGAAAAAAAACGAGGTAAGGCTATAGAAACAGCTATGGGAAAAGCCTACGGTGGTACAGTTAAAAAATATGCTATGGGTGGAGGTGTAAGAAAAGTTAGAAAAGACAACTACTAATGCAGCACAACGGTATACTAGCAGAGAAGAGGAAAGAGCTAACAGACAAACAGAAATCGTTTCTTAGCTCTCTGTTTGAATCTGGAGGAAACATAAACGTAGCTTTAGATAAAGCCGGTTATGCTAAAACATCTAGAAGCATGGTGTTAAAAACACTATCCGATGAGATATTAGAAGCAGCTAAAACAGAAATGGCTGCACACTCTGTAACAGCAATACACAGAGTTGTAGAAGGAATGAACGATGTGGGAGAACACCCACGAGCAGAATTAAGATTGAAGGCTGCCCAGACTCTACTAGATAGAGTTGGATTGGGAAAGCAAGAGAAAGTAGAAATCGAAGGCAAGCTGTTACATGGTGTGGTTCTCATGCCGTCAAAGAAAGCTATGCCAACTGTAACAATTAACGAGGAGTAAGGATATGTGGAAAACACCAACATTTAAAGAAGTAGCTGTAGGACTTGAAATTAACTGCTATGCTTGTGCAGAAATCTAATAAATACTAATGAAGTTAATACACTGTATCATAATCTGTACTATACTGTTGCTGTCCATCAGTGTATTTGCAGCTGATACAGTAACTTCAACATCATCNACCGTATCAGGCACTACCACAGTTGANAGAACNCCAAGCACTGCTAATGCTCCATCTGTAATGATAAACAATCAGGATGTNTGCAGCTTTGCTGCTACCGGAGCAATACAGACACAGATATTTGGTCTAGCCGGTGGTACAGCCATAAGAGATATGAATTGTGAACGCATGAAACTATCTTCTAGGCTGTATAGAATGGGAATGAAAGTAGGAGCAATAGCCATGCTCTGTCAAGATGCAAGAGTATTTGAAGCAATGGAAATGGCAGGCACCCCCTGTCCTTACAAAGGTAAAATAGGATTAGATGCTGCAAAAGCATGGGCTGAAAATCCTGAAAAAAGACCAGATTATGATGAATGGGTTAAAGAGAATGTTACCGATAAAGAAATTACTAAAGAGGAAGCCACCGGCCTTGGTATTGGCATTGGTGGCCTTCTTCTTTTACTCCTTCTCTAGTAAAGCTGAGTTATTAACACCGGGGGAAACCTCTGTAGAAGAAAAAGTAACTGAGCATCTTGGTGAAGGACACATTGATACTGTAACAAGAACAACTACTATTATAGAGAACCGAACAACAGGGGATATTCTAGATAGTAACACAGGTGTCGTAACAACGAAATACGAAGGGGATATGGATTCGGATTGGGGTGGGATCGGATCTGCTAGTATGCCAGATTGCAGTGCACATTTTAGCACAGGCAGGTGTGGTAAAGGAACAAGTAGCACACTAACTACATTTGACCAGTATGTAGACATAAGTGATTTTCATATCTCTGATGGAGGAGCTTTAGAGTGGGAACTTCAGATGTACCATTCACAAGAGAACACCACAGGGTACTTTGAGACTAAAGGATATAACGACAACGTATTACAATGGGAATCTGGACAGATAAACCTAGAAAACACAGGGAATCCAGAAACTTTTACAGGGATACAGAACTTTACAGGAGATCTTGATAAAGTTTTTATAAGAGTAGGTGGAAAGAACAACTACTTTTTTGACAACGTAGCTTATACTGTAAACTACAACGTGATAACAACTGCTGTAGAGACATGGGTAGAAATAGTACAGCCTATGCAAATGAATGAGTCCTTAACATTAGAAATGATGGACACATATGAGTCATCTTCTCCGGAACAGCAACAAGAGATGGACAGTATGATGCAGGATATGGATATGGTAGTCCATATTGACTTAGGAACTGCAGAGTTTTCTTCTGATATGGAAGTAGATGACATGCCCTTGGATATGCCACAGGATACTATGGGCAGTATGGACACAATGTTTCAAGATATGGATGTAGGTACCATGTCTTTTGATGAAGTAATGCAAGAAGTATCCGTAGCCGTAGCAGAAATAGAGAATGTAGGCATGGAAGTAGATGCTGTAGAGATAAAAATGCCGGATACTAAAGAGTTTGTAGAGGTAGAAGTAAAGCCAGAGCCTAAAATAGAGGTACAACAGACTCAAGAAGCAGTAGAAGAACAGCCTAAAGAGGTAGAAGTAGTAGAAGTTGTTGCAGAACAGCCAAAAGAAGAGGTAGTTAAGGAAGAAACCCCTAAAGAAGAAGCTCCTAAAGAAGAAATAGCTGAAAAAGAAGTAAAAGAAGAACCAGTAATAGAAAAGGTAGAAAAAGTTGAGGAGCAACCGAAAGAAACAGCTGAGAACAAACCGACTAAAGAGCAGGTACAGAAACAAAAGAAGGCAAAGAGGATAATGACAGCAATGGCTAGTAGTTATGACCCTGTATCTCAACTAACAACACTAGCTCTTGTAAATGCATTAGGTCCAGATATCTCTACTTACAGCAATCAGATACCAGTAGTGCAACCTTCTTGGTATGAGACAAAAGAAATATATGAAAACACTGTATTACCAGATCCTTTAGGAAGTTACATATCCGTTAGCTCAAGTTTACAAATGGAAAAGATGGTAAGTCAACAATATGAGTAGTGAAGTAGAATTTGCAGGAGTTAAATTTAAAGGTGGCCGATTAATTGCTATTCTTACAGCTTTGAGTACACTAGGTGGAGGAATCTGGGGAGGATTTGAAGTATATGGTCGTTGGCAGGCAATGGAAGCACAGATATCAGCATATGTAGAGCCTGATCTAAGTGGATTTAACAGAGAGATAGGCATTATTACCGAAACAGTAACAAGTTTAGAAAAAAGAGTAGAAACAGAGTTATTAACATTAAAAGAGTTGTTGACATCTGCACAAGATTCTGTTAGAACTATTAAAACGGATCTAAAATCTGATATGTATGGTTTACAAGACTCTATGGATGTGATTGTAGATAATAACAGAGAGTTAAATAGAAACGTATATTCCAAAATAGAAGAAGTTAAAGTAGGTATGCAGGTAGTTATTACTGATACACAAAATAATCTTAATACTTTAGTACAGCATGCTTCTGATAGGTTTGATTCTAAACGTACAGCATTAGAAGAAGGTGCACAGAGAAGACAAGACTTCTTAACAGAAGAAATGAAAAATTTAGAAGAACGATTTGGTGTTAAGCTGCAAAGAGCTTTATCAAATCCTTTAACGGGGCAATAGCATATGGGTGATGTTACATTAAAAGGAAATAAAATAAAGTATAGTCCTAAACAATTAAAAGGACTTACATTAAGTAAAGTTATTAAAGCTGATAATAAAGGTGATGCTACGGCTAAATTTAGAAATACATATAATATAGCCCCTAATGTATCACTTAATGTAGATGCTATGAAAAGAGAGGGTTCGGGAGGAAGTATTAATTTTAAAATTACTGCTAATTTTAATAAAGGTGGATACGTTAAACAATATGCCAGAGGTGGTAGCACAAGGAAAGTTAGATTATGAGTGAAGAAGAAAAAAAAGAATGGAAATGTGAAGACTGTACCTGTGAAAGCTGTGAGTGTACAGAAGAAAACCAATGTGGGAATTGCGAATGCATGAATACAGATGTAGTTTAGATAGAATAGTAGATGGAGATACAATAGATGTACATATTGACCTTGGCTTTAAAATCATATTATCAAAAGAAAGAGTACGACTGCAAGGAATTAATACTCCTGAGTCAAGGACTAGAAACTTGGAAGAAAAGGCTCTCGGGTTGGCTGCAAAAGCTAGGCTTAAAGAACTTCTTCCGAAAAAGTTCATAATAAAGACGTTTAAAGACGAAAAAGGCAAATTTGGAAGAATATTAGGCATACCTTTTGTAGATGGTACTGATATATGCCAACAACTTATAGAAGAAGGTCATGCTAGAGTGTACCATGGAGGAACAAAGGTACCGTGGGTATAGAAAACAAAAATAGAACGTCTTCTACTGTTCCTTTTGGATATAAACTATCAGAAGATCAAAAAACCTACGAGCCTGTAGAGAAAGAGTTAGAATTGTTAGATAAAGCTTTTGATTATGTACGAACAGTAGGGCCAGCTAAAGCATCTCGATGGTTATCTACAGCTTCAGGAAGAAAGATATCAAATCCGGGCTTAACAAAACGTATGGATAAGGGATTATACTTATAGAAGAAATAAAGAAAAAACGAGGTAGACCAGCAAAGAAAGAAGGGGAACCAAAAACCTCATATAACTGGTCGTCTCGCATGAGAGCCAAACTTGCTACTCAAAAAAGCATCTCTACTAAACGTAGGAATGCTGAAAAGGCTACAAACAAAGCTAAAAAAGCCAGAGCAGCATCAAAAAGGGCTCAGGAGGCATCTAAAAAAATAGATGATGCTCTAAAAGGTAGAGGAAAGTCCGTTGTTACTACAGATGATCTAAAAAGCATACCAAAAGCACTAAGAGATCATCTAAAAGACCATGACGTTGTATTTAGACCGAATGGAGGACCTCAAACTACCTTTTTAGAGTCTCCAGAAAGGGATATACTATATGGAGGAGCTGCTGGTGGTGGTAAATCTTATGCTTTACTGGCTGATGTTCTAAGAGATGCATCAAACCCTAATCATAGAGGTTTATTACTAAGAAGAACATTAGCTGAGTTAACAGAGCTTATAGATAAGAGTAGACAAGTGTATACAAGGGCTTTTCCCGGAGCAGTGTTTAAACAGGCTAAATCGACATGGGAGTTTCCTTCAGGTGCTAAGATATGGTTCTCCTACGTAGATGATGATAGAGACGTAACAAGGTACCAAGGACAAGCTTTTAACTGGATAGGCATAGATGAGATAACTAACTACCCTACTCCTTACGTATGGAACTATTTACGGTCTAGACTTAGAACAACAGACCCAGCATTAGGCATGTATATGCGTTGCACAGCAAATCCCGGAGGTGTAGGAGGCTGGTGGGTAAAAAAGATGTATTTAGACCATGCTCCACCCGGAGATCCTTTTTGGGCTAGAGATTTTGATAACGGAGAAATACTAAAGTATCCTCCTAAACACAACAAAGCAGGAGAACCTTTGTTTCTAAGAAAATTTGTTCCTGCTAGGTTAACAGACAACCCATATCTATTTGATGATGGTCAATACGAAGCAATGTTGATGTCATTGCCTGAAGTAGAAAGAAAAAGACTTCTAGAAGGAGATTGGGATGTAGCTGAAGGTGCAGCCTTTACAGAGTTTAGTAAAAGTATGCATGTTTCTGATCCTTTTGAAATACCAGAAGGATGGGCAAGAGTAAGATCAGGAGATTATGGTTACAGCAGCCCCTCTTGTATACTCTGGGGTGCAATAGACTGGGATAATAACCTTTGGATATACAGAGAACTATATGTTAAAGGGTTTACAGGTGAAAGGCTAGGTGACACTATAGCCATGATGGAAAAAGATGATCCTACAATGCAATTAACAGTTTTAGATGCTTCTTGTTGGAATAGAGTAGGACTAGGCCCTAGTATAGCAGAAACAATGATTAGAAGAGGGGTAAGATGGATACCATCAGACAGAAACCGTATGTCCGGAAAGATAGAAGTGCACAGAAGACTAGCTTGTGATGATTATGGAAATCCTCGTGTACGTATTTTTTCCAATTGCAATAATCTTATTAGGACTTTGCCTACACTGCCCTTGTCCAAAACCAATCCTGAAGATGTGGATACAAAAGCTGATGACCATGCTTACGATGCGTTAAGATATATGGTAATGAGTAGAACTTTAATAAATGCACATAACACACATAGAATGACAAGACACACACAAAAATATGAACCTCAAGACCAAACATTTGGATATTAATTAGATGGCTGAATCAAGTAAAACTTTAGAACAGTTTTTATTTCCTAATGGAGTAGATAATGCTCCTAGTAAAGCTGACCTTGTTAAAAAGTTTAAAAATAAAACTTTAACAGTTAGAGATGCTTTAATTATACATGCTCAAGATACTGGAATACGTTTTGATAAACAAGAGGTAGCTAAAAATTCTATTACTAAACAAATGCAAGAGATACTTACAGATGTAGAAAAAAATAAACCTACTGGAGCTGCTGGTTTTCTTTCTAAGGTAAAAAAGTTTAGAAAAGTATTAGATAATAGTTTTTTTGATGTCACATACGATTTAAACGAATTAAATAAACTTACAAAATCAGATGTTAAAGTTGCTGCACAAGCAATAGATGGTTCTACTAAAAAGTTTTTTGATGCTAACAAAACTGCTATTGGTGGTGGAGAAAAAATAAACTATCCTAGAGACCCTATAGCAAAAGTACCTCAAAAAAGAGGTGGAATGGCTTTTAAAGAAGTACCTCCTCCTAAAAACGTATGGCCATCAATAGTAAAAGCTACACAACAGATAGCTGCAGACCCTAAGTATGGACCAAAGTATGCAAAAGCTTTTTTTCTATCAGCAATATTACCTATAAGAGGTAATGATATAACACAAATGACTGTTGATAAAAAATTTGCATCTGGATTAGAGACAGTAAGGCCTCATTTATCAAGAAATGCTGACGGGTTATTAACATTAAGTTTAGATAGCATGTTAGGTAGAGGACAAAAAGGATTACCAAGAAAAATTGTTTTGACTCCTTTTTTAAGTAATTTACTTGGAAATGATTATGACAATGCTAAAAAGTCTGGGAATAAATACTTATTTGATACAAAAGATCCTAACGGTAAGACAACATTAATAACAAGAACAAAGTTATCCCAAGCAACCAAAACACATTTTGTTCCTCTTATGAAAGAATTTGAGGATATACTAGGTAGAGAAATTGTAGGACTAAAAGATTTAAGAAAAATAGCTTCAAGTACTATAGCTATGCATCCTAGTATAAATAATCCAGAAATAGCTTCTGAACTATTAGGGCACACAGGGGATGATGGTTTTGTTAAAGGTGTTAGTAAGATGGAAGCAAGATCTTATATAAGTAACATTGCTGGTGTAGGTGCAGAAGATAAGATTACAAATGTATTAGCTTTATATGAAAGTTTAATAGCAGATACTTTAGAGTATTCTGATGTTAATGATATAGCAAGAAACTCTGGGTTGTCTTTACTTGATGAAACATTACATATAGAAAAAATAGAAAATACAAGTCAAAAACAAGAGACAAGAGTTTTAACAGCTGAAGAAATAGAAGAAAATGCTATAAAAAGAAAAGCACAAAATGAATTATACTTACAAAGACTAGACGAACAAATTTCTGACTCTAAATTAAGTTCTGAAGAAAAGCTTACAAAAGCAGAAGAAGCAAAGGCAGATAGAAAGTTAAGATTTGGAGATAACAATGCTCCTGCAGGAGATAAGTTACTAACTAAAAATAGTTCATTTTTACAATCAGTAGCAGAAATGGCAGGTATTCCTGCAGAAGATCTAGTAGGTTTAACTGCATCTGAAATAAAAGAAAAAATAGCTAAAAAAACTGGGGTTAAAACTGGTATTGGTACAAAAATAGGAAAAGCTAGTGTAGTAACAGGCATGGGTGCTTTAGGTTTAGCTGCATATGGTACTGACCCTGCTGCTGCTGCAACACAAGACATAGCTTATGTAGGAGCATCAAAATTAATAGGTTTAGCAGGAGGACCAGCAGTTACTGCAGGCATGGTAGCATCAGAATCAGTTGCTCCAACAGTTGTTGCAGATGATATACAACAACTTGTTTCAGATAAAAGTTTTATGGAAATGGGAAGAATATCTGAACTTACAGGAGAAAGTCCTTTAGATGATAATACAAAAGCACAAGCTTTAACAGATATACAAGGAATTGAAGCTCAAGCAAGTAGGGCTACAGAAGGTGGTATGTTTGAACATCCACAAATAACAAGGGAAAAACAAGCCAATGAAGCAAGATTACAAGAACAATTGTCTGAAATTGGTTTTTAATTAATAATAATAAAAGGAGAAGAATATGCCACAAGGAGTATCAGGAGCTTACAAATCAGGTTACATAATGGGCCAGATGAGTAAACAAGGAGCAATGAGTGAAGCTAATGAAAGTTCATTGTATCGTGAAGGACTAGAAAAAGAAATTGCTGGCACTAATGCCGGTAGTATTGAAGGACCGTTTGAATCAACTATGATGTCATCTTCTGGCAAAGGTAGTGGACACACTGCACAGCTAGGCATGATTATGGGTTCTTCAAAGTATACAGGTTAAATAAGTTAGGACAAATATATGAAAGACCCTATTGACGTATCTGAAGAGATGTCATCAGAAGAAGCTCCGGGCTTAGTATCTTTAATACATGGAAGATTAAAAGAAGCAGAAGATGGTCGTCAAATACACGAACAACGATGGTTAACTGCTTATAAAAATTTTCGTGGTATTTATGATTCTACTACGCAGTATACAAGCACTGAAAAGTCTAAAGTATTTATAAAAATAACTAAGACTAAAGTACTTGCTGCCTATGGGCAAATTGTAGATATATTATTTGCAAATAAAAAGTTTCCTCTGACAGTAGAGTCTACTCCTGTACCAGAAGGAGTAGCTGAGTTTGCTCATTTAAAAACTCCTTTAGATGATATGCTTACAAGTTCTGTAGGATATGAAGGAGACGGTAGGGAATTACCACCCGGGGCTACTGAAGCTTCTGAAGGAATGGATTATCTAGGGGGATTAGCTAAAGAATATGAAGGAGCCTCTTTAGCTGAAGGCATGTCTAAAACAGGAGAACCTCAAATATCTCCAGCTGCAGAGACTGCTAGGAGAATGGAAAAAATAATACATGATCAATTAACAGGATCAAATGCTACAACTACTCTTAGAAATTCTATATTTGAATCTGTATTATTAGGAACCGGTATAGTAAAAGGGCCATTTACACATATTAAAACTGTACATAAATGGGAAAACGAAGAAGACGGAAACAAACAATACAATCCTTATTATAAAGATATACCAAAAATAGAATCAGTGTCTTGTTGGGATTTATATCCAGATCCAATTGCTACTAACATAGATGATTGTGATTATGTTATACAAAGACATAAAATGAATAGATCACAACTACGTAATCTTATGAATATGCCTATGTTTGATGTTAATGCTATTAGAGAAGTATTATCAGGAGGAGGTAACTACGTTGATAAATATTTTGAAAGTGTTATAAAAGATGATGATCAACAAATGCGTAGCTCTAGTGAAAGATTTGAAGTATTAGAATATTGGGGATGTATTGATGCAAGTATACTAGATCAAATAGGTATTGATAACCCTGAAGCAGATCCTTTAGGACAAGTACAAGCTAATATATGGGTATGTGGAGGACAAGTTTTACGAGCTGTAATAAATCCTTTTATTCCAATGCGTATTCCTTTCCAAATATTTCCTTATGAAATAAGCCCTTATCAAATATGGGGTATTGGCATACCTGAAAATATGGAAGATGCACAGATGCTTATGAATGGCCATGTTCGTATGGCTATAGATAATTTATCTTTAGCTGGAAATCTTGTGTTTGATGTAGACGAAACTTCTCTTGTACCCGGACAAAATTATGAAATATTTCCCGGAAAAGTATTTAGAAGGCAGTCAGGAGTTACAGGAACTGCAATAAATGGTATAAAATTTCCTAACACAGCAGGTGAGAACATACAGATGTATGATAAAGCAAGGCAGCTTGCTGACGAAGAAACTGGTATACCTAGTATAATGCATGGACAAACTGGTGTTACAGGTACAGGAAGAACAGCAGCTGGTTTATCTATGTTGTTAGGTTCAGCCGGTTTGTCAATTAAAACTGTTATTAAAAATTTAGATGATCATCTTTTAAAACCTATGGGAGAAGCTTTTTTTCAATGGAACATGCAGTTTAATAAAGATAACCCAGAAATAATTGGAGATCTTGAAATTAAACCTAAAGGTGTTTCTTCTGTAATGCAAAAAGAAGTACGTTCACAAAGATTGACTGCTCTTTTACAAACAGTCAGTAACCCAATGTTAGCTCCTTTTATTAAAATACCAAATTTAATAAGAGAATTAGCTATATCACAAGACATAGATCCAGATAGCCTTGTTAATGATATGAACCAAGCACAGATTTATGCTGAAATGTTAAAAGGAATGCAAAATGCCCAACCAGAACAGCAACCAGAATCAGGAAACCCTCAAGCAATTGGCCCCAATGGTCAACAACCCGGAAGCATGGGGGTCTCTCCACAAACTTCTGCAGGGACTACACCTTCAGACCTTACAGGGGCTGGTAACGGCACAATCGGAGTTGGAGGTGTACCGGCTGCAGGGGAGAGCCAGTTTACTGGGAATGCTTCTCAACCTCAAGAATAATTACACAGAAATGAAAAAAGAAAGTAGTAAATAGGCATGGCTGTAGATACTGAACAAGGATTTTTAGGAAACCCAAAACCTATTTCTGTACAAACAGATTTTGGTTTAGGAGAACAGAGTAATCTTTTAACAAAAGATGATACTCTGCCTAGTCAACCTTATCAAGTAACAACTTTTCAAGAAACAATAGCTGCTTCTCCTGCTATCTCTATAGGAGGAGGTTATGATCCTTATGCTAATGACCTTACAAATATAATATCTCCTTTTACTGATCCAGAACAAATTAAAGAAAGACGAGAAAAAGAAAAAAAACAAAGAGATAGAGTAAAAGCCTATGGAAGTGCTGATGCATTATTTCAATATGAGCCTAACTTAAATATAACATCTCCAGATGTGCCTCAATTTGCAGCAAATGTGCCAGATCCTACTATATCATTTTCTCCTACTCCTAGCACTGAACTTACTAAAAAAAGTCAAACGTATGGTTTAGATACAGAACTTGACGAAGATTATTTTTCAGCAAAATACAATAGGAGACCACCAAGAATAGAAGGTCCTACACGAGCTGAAGTAGCCGGAAATATACTTCAAGAATATGGGATGGAAAAGGTTAAAGAAGCAGGATCAGAACTTGTTGGAGATATGATTACAGATGCATATAAATCATATTTTCCTACTAGGTATCCTTCGTCAGCTTTTGGAGGAGGTATGCCAGCTTCTTGGTCAGGAACAGGATATGGGTCAGCAACAGGATATGGAGCAAGTGCCTCTAGTACAGCTGCTGTTGGAGGAACACAAATAACTTCAGGTGCTGGTATAAATCAATTTGGACAACCTGTGTACGGTAGCACAGCTCCAGCAGGTGCTAGTATGGGTGCAAAAGCATTAGGATATGCAGGAGCAGCTTACGGTCTCTATAATGCAGCAGAAGCTTGGGGAAACAAAGATTATGCAGGAGCTATAACCAGTTCAGCATGGGCTGTAGCTTCTGTAAACCCTGCAGCTTTACCTTATGCTGTAGGATTAGAAGCTCTTAGTATGATAGGAAGAAGTCTTGGTTGGTGGGGAAAGAAACCAAAACAAGGGTTTGGTGGTGCAGAAATACTTTTAAATAAAGAAACTAATCAATTAGAATTTGAAACAACTTATGGATATAATGGGTTTGATCCTAGCCAAGCAAAACGACATGCAAATCAAGCTGTACAGTTTTTAAATGGCTGGTCTAAGAAGTTTGGAATGAAATTAAATTATGATAAAGCACAAGAAGCTATAACAGGAGCAAAAATTCGAGGGGGTAATTACTTACGAAGAATAGATGTAAGTCCTTGGAAAGACGGATCAGGTAGTTCTTCTGAAATGATTGAAAGATGGATAGATTCTGGTGCATATGAAGGAAACCCTACATATTATAATGCAGAACTTGGACAGAGAGTAGGCTTCTCTTCTCAAGAACAATATGAAAAAGAAGTAAATCAATATGCTAAGTCTATTTTTGGCTAAAGGAATAATTATGTTAAGTTTACAAGATATGAACCATGAATTTATAGGAAGAAATGATCCTCACGTAGAATCTTTACGTTTAAAAGAAATCTACGAACAAAATCTTACTCCTGATGAATTAAAAAAATTAATGGAATTAGCTCCTATGATAAATCAATTTATGGCTTTAGATTTTAAAGGAAGAACAGGTAATTTTCCTGAAGGACAAAGGGATAAACCTATAGAAGACGTTCCTTTAGAAGAACAAATGACCCATGAAGAATATGGCCGTATGAGAGGGTTAGATGAAGATTATATACAAGAGGTTATGGCTGGTATAGAGGGTTCAAAAGAAGTGTTTAATGGCAATGCTCCTCCTGTACGTGAACCTTCTGACTTTAAAGGTAATGCTCCTCCTATGGATGTTCCTCCTATGGATGCTCCTTCTGTAAAAGAAACACAACCTGAAGAACGATTTTTTCCTTTAGCAGATCCTAGACAAGAGTTTGCTTTAGGAACAGAGGATTTACAACAAGAACAAGAACAGGTACAAGGTATGCCTCCTGTACAAGAAGTGCTTCCCGGGGCACAGTCTGGTTTGATACAGGATACTCAAGATCCTAATGCTTCTCCGGTTGCTGACACCGTTCCTATGGATAATGTAGAAGAAGGTTCTGCTATTATAAATGCAGCAGCCGTACAAATAGTAGGCTTAAAGGATCTTATGAAAGCTAGAGAAGATGCTAGAAAAATATTACGTTCTCAAGGTAAAATAATTGATGATGAGCAACAATACCAAGGAGATGGAGTAGATATAGCCACATCTAATGGAGAGTTTAAATTTACAAAAGCTGAATCAGAAGTCATAGGAAAAGAAACTATAGATAAATGGAATAAAAAAGGTGCAGCTCAAACAGAAGAGGCTATAGCTAATGAACAACCACAGCAACCTCAACAATTAGGAATGCCTCCTATTATGGGAGCTAAAAAAGGAATAATAGTAGGTGAAGAGGGTGATAGCCTTGCTTCAAGGGTTTATGAAGGATTAGCTTATGCTGAAACAGGTTCTGAAAAAGATCCTTTTATAAGAACAAGAGTTATTCCAGAAGAAGGTTCTTCTGCATTTGGACCTGTTCAGGTTACTCAAGGATTAATACAGGATGATAGATTTAATAAATTTGAGGATATAGATACTAATAATATGAGAGAACAACTAAACCTTCAATCAGAAGAGTTTTTAAAGTATGGTAATAATGATTGGAAAAAAATGCTAGAGGCAGGTAAAATCAATCAACAAGTAGCTGACCATGCTAGAGATAATTTAGAATATGGAAAAAAAGGAATAATTATTTTTGATGAAGCAAATGAAGAAAGGTATAAAAAATATGCCACTGGCCTTATTAGAAATATGTTAGAATACTATGAGGTAACAGATACAAATAGTAATGAATTTAAAAACTTTATTAGGCATTGGAGAGGTACAAAAGTATCTGACGAAGATATGAAAAAGTACATGAATAAAGTTAATCAAAAACTTAATCCTAGCTTAAAATAAAATTTAGACAAATAAGTCTAAAACAATTCCAGCCACCTAGATGCCATCTAGCACTGGATAAATCAGCCAATCATGGCCACCCTCAAATTAATGAGGCCCCTAAAGGAGGAATAATAACATGGCAAAAAAGAAAACCAACATG
>JGI24004J15324_10000650_pt1 | contig 13946 bp, 17 predicted proteins | sample LinPmetageLP32_FD_15324 | JGI IMG/M metagenome (IMG submission 15324)
AAAGTCTTCAGGATCTCCGCCTTTGTCTGGATGGGTCTCCAATGCTTTCTCTCTGAATGCTTGTTTAATATCTTCATCTGAAGCAGATCGCTTCAGACCAAGAACACAATAATTTTCATTTTCTTCTTCTTCATATTGTCTCTTAGATTTAAAATCTTCTTCAAATGGATTACCAAAGAAATTACTATCATCATAGAAATTTTCATCTCTTTCAAAATTAGAATAATGATATTTAAATTCTGTCTGATAATAATCAGGTAAGGGTTCAGTTTTAATCGGTGGTTCTCCTTTCAACTGGATATGCGACCACATCAGAGGATACGCACAATCTTTCATAAATAAATAACTACATTGAATTTTTATTTCATCAATCAAATTTAAATTTCTATGTTTTAAAATAAATGGTCTCAAATAAAAATAAGTTTAATAAGAAATATGGATTTAAAATGGATGCTCCTCACAGTAAAGCAGAAATCTCTAGACTTACAAAGATCCCTGTCTCTATTCTTGATAAGGTATATTATAGAGGAAAAGGTGCTCACCGATCTAATCCGCAGTCGGTGCGAAGTGTCTCTGACGGTAAAAAGCGAGGGGGAAAGTCACTGAAAGGCAAGATGTCGGCAGAGCAATGGGGGTACAGTCGCATCTACAGTTTTGTTATGAAGCAGAAGGGTACTTGGTCTGGTGCTGATAAAGATCTAGCAGATAAAGTTAGAGCGAGAAAATAACAGCATTGTATTTATGTTCTAAACCCTTCCATCGGTTTTCTTCTAAGAATGGAACAGCGTGACATCCTTTACCTTTGTTGGCGTGAAAAACATCATCAATACAAATTAGAGAATAATCATTACCTTTTTTATAAACTTCTTTTACCATATCCAAATGTGATTTCCAACTATTTTCATTTGTGATTTCTGTCTGTAAGATCTCTTTATATTTATCTTTCCTTTCCTGTGAATGCCATTGATGATCATAATCAAATCCATCTAAATATAAATAATCAAACTTATCAATTGTCTTCAAGTAATCTTCACCCCTCATTGTGATTGCTTCATAATTTTCAAAATCTAATTTCTCTGCTTCTTTATGAACGTTGTCAGAACAATCCTTATCCATATCAACGGAGATTAATTTCATATTATGTTTCTTACATAATTCCATAAAGAAACCAGTTGAATTCTGCCCCTCCATATATTCCCTGACTGATCCAACTTCAATAATTACTTTTCCTGTTAATAAAGGTTGTTTCACAATATGTTCTTCTAGAAGTTTGTGTCCGTGATACATTTTATCTATTTATATTAATAAAGATTTTAAATTTAAATATAAAAATTAAAATCTTTATTAATATCAAATGATAGGCGAAATCTGTAAATCCCCAAACTTGAAAAATATCCTAAGATTAAAAAAAGAACATAATCCCAAGGTTTATGTAGAGATAGGAGTTCTCTATGGTGGGAGTATTATTCTACAAATGGAGGATGAACAAGAATGTTTCTTTGTTGGGATAGATCCTTATACTGGATATTACGGAAAGAGTTATGATCCTCATAGGAGCGTAGATCTAACAGAACATATTGAAATAGTGAAAAAGAATATCGATGAAAATAATCCTCACAATCATCCATATCAATTAATAAAAGGTAATAGTAATAGTGAAGAAGTCCTACAAGAATTAAAAAATCTAGATAAAAAAATAGATACATTATTTATTGATGGAGATCATTCAGCGAAGGCAGTGGATGAAGACTTCTATAATTATTTACCATTTATGAATCCTGGTGGATTAATACTTTTTGATAATTATGATGATCCTAATTGGAAGGAAGTCAAACCAGCAACAGATAAAATTATTGATGAATGTGATAAGATTACACTTCATTCTAAGGATGGACATCTCTGCGTCGTTCAAGTTAATTAAAGTTTCTTCCAAGAAGAAGAAACTGCCTCAGGTTCTGGTTCAGGTTGAATCATACCATCCAGACTATCACGAGCATTACTAATAGTTCTATCTGGTGGTGGTGATGTCATAGGGTCTGGATCAACAGGAGGCAGGGGTGGTTTATTAGGATCTTTTTTACCTTTTAATTTATTCGCTGCGTCTTTCAATCCTTTCATTTCATCTTCATTAGGGGGACGTCGCTCGCATTGAAACAAATAACATAAATTCATTTTACAATGACACTTGCTCTGCCATATCACAAGTAATAAACTTGCGACTGCTCCCAAGACCAGAACAATTGCTCCTGCTGCTTGATCCACAGAATAATCTTGTAGTTGCCCTCTCGTCGATGCCTCTGACATATTTTTTAAAATAATACATATAAAAAATAAATCTTTATAAAATTATAAAATGAAAGAAGTCTGTATTTTCGGTAATGGTAAATCTCTTGAAGGATTTGATTTCAATAAAATTGATAGGGAGAAGTATGATGTGATCGGAACAGGGATGGCGTTCAGACATTGGCAGAAGATTAATTGGTTTCCTAATATCTATGTGAATGTTGATACTGTGGTCTGTGGTAATCAAGAGGTGATTGATTTCGTAAAAGAAGAGAAGTGTGATTTCTATATTGTTAGTAAAGTTATGTTACAGAAAGAAGAAAAACTAAATAGGGATAAAGTTTTCTTTTTAGAAGATCTTCTAATGTTTCCTCAATGTTCTTTTCGGTTTGTAAGGAATTGGTGTTCTGGGACGGCAGCAGTAATCTCTTCATTAGATCGTTATCGTAAATTACATCTCTTCGGATTCGATTGTGATTATGTTGAATTTATCCCTGAATGTAAGCAAAATAAAGACGGCACTCTGACAATTGAAACTACCCCTGATGAAAATCCAAATTACTTCTTTAATGATTATCAGCGAGAGGGTGATACTTACAATGTTCCTAATGGGACAACGATTCATATGAAATCTTGGGAAGAACTATCCTATATTATTGATTTCATTAATAAGATGTATCCAGAATATCAAGTTGAAGCAACTAATTATTCTTCAAAGACCTCTATCAGTAAATATTTCAAAACTAAAATGTTGGGTGAATTTTAATATTTTAAAATTATTTCCCCAATAAAATTATCTCTATTAAATATAAATGTCAATTCTGTTACACGGCGATTGTTTAGAACATATGAAATCATTAGACGATAATTCTGTTGATTTTATATTCTGTGATTTACCTTACGGACAGACTTCTTGTAAGTGGGATATTATTGTTCCTTGGCAGCCATTCTGGGAAGAGATTATGCGAATCAAGAAATTAAATACTCCTGTCTTTTTTACAACCACAACTAAGTTCGGCGTTCAATTAATAAATAGTGCTCCGAAGAAGATGCCCTTTCGTTGGGATATTGTATGGGTTAAATCTGCTCCTGCTGGATTCTTATCAGCAAAGAAGATGCCAATGCGAAAGCACGAGATGATTTATGCTTTCTATGAAAAGTTACCTTTCTATGATTTATCGAGTCATAAGCACAAGTTTATTAAAACCAAACCAAGAGAAAAAGAAGATCTTTATGGAATGAAGGGACACGCTGACGGCAAAGAAGGAAAATATGATCCTCCCCTCCCTGTATCAGTTGTGAAAGAAATAGACAATAATAATAAAGAAGAACAAATATATAGTAAAGAATATTTAGAAAAGAAGACTGATTTTAAAGATAGAAAAGGAGAACCGAGATATGAACCTCCTCTCCCCACATCAGTTGTGAAAGAAGATATATACGGATTTGATAATAGAACAGATGATAGACCTAGTAATGTGAGGACTAATGCTTATGACCCTCCCCTCCCCACATCAGTTGTGAAAGAAGAACCTAAGACAATTAATACATTATATCAGAATGATATTGAAGTACCAGATTATGTTAATAAAAGAAATAAAAAAACTGGGATGTCAGCATACGACCCTCCCCTCCCTACATCAGTTGTGAAAGAAGAAAAATATTCTGGTGTAATTCATTCAGGGACAACTGGAAATAAAACATATGGACAGGACAGAAAGACTCCCTTACGAAGAGCAACAAAGGAAGAAGCACGTAAATGGGATCCGCCCCTCCCTACATCTGTTGTGAAAGATCAGGAGAAGATGCCGCAATGTATGTATGGAGACCTACCGAAAACAGGCAAAGGCACTGATGCTCATTCAGCACAATATGATCCCCAACTCCCTAATTCAATATTAGAAGTTAAATCTACACGAGGCAAACATTCAACCGAAAAACCAGTTGCTCTTATGGAGTGGTTATTGAAATATTTTTCAAAGGAAGGTGATGTAGTATTAGATCCTACAATGGGTTCTGGATCTACAGGGGTTGCCTGTAAGAATATGAACCGTAATTTTATTGGAATAGAAATGGATGATGAAATCTATGAAGTTGCTGTCAATAGGATTGAAAATTAATTTTTAAAATTTTTCGTCTCAAACTTTTATATAGTTCTAATTATAAAATATGTCGTTCTGGAGTGCTGAAGATAAGATCCCTATTAGTCAAACCAAAGTATCAATCCCTGCCCAGCACGGATTACAATATTCACCAGGACAGAAGTGCGAGTTCCATCTCCCAGCAGGTGTTGGATTCTTTCAACCGAAAGAATCTTACCTGAATCTTTCTGTCAAACTATCCAAGGATCCCACTGCTGATCCTACTCGCCTTCAATTAGACGCCGAGACTGGATTACAAATCTTACTGAAAGACGTCAGAGTCTATTCTGGCGGAGCAGGTCGCCAACTATTAGAAGAGTATCAGAATTACAATGTTCTAACTGCTCTTAAGTATGATTATGAAAGTAATGATACTCTACGAGCAAAGCGTGCCCTAACGGAAGGGGCAACTGTATTCAGTGAGAAGGCACGTTCGGATCACGGAATGGAGAACAGTCAGCAGAACAATCTGGATGAAAATCCTTATTTCAAACCTCTCCCTGCTTCTGCTTCATACAGCACTGCTTGGACGAATGATGAATACAAAGAAGTCAAAGCACTTCTCCCTCTCAATACAGGAATATTCACGAATGATAAAATCTTCCCTATCGCAATGACCGAAGGTTTAATTGTAGAAATTATTTTCGAGGATGTTCGTAAGGTTTTCAGGACTCTTGAACAGACCAACAAGAATCGTTACTTGAATGCGAATCCTGTATTTATGAGCACCAATGGTTCTAACCTTGCCCCTGATTATCCCAAGGCAAACAATGCTTCTAAGTTTCAAGAATTCTTTGTAAGGCGTGACAATTGTCAGGGATGGTCTGGAGACATTAAATCGTTTCCTTTCTGTGTAGGTGAAGAAGTCCAATTTATGAATGCTTCTACTGGAGTTGATATTCCTTCGGTTGTTGATGGCGTGACTAATCCTAAGGTTGAAAGGATTGAATATATTAGTGGCACGACCAATGCTATTAAGGTTCGTCTTAATGGTTCGTATCGTCCAGCATTTGATATGGATGCTTCTGCTATGTTATATTCACGTGCTGTGATTGAAGCTGCGACCTACAATCCATCCTACACAATTACGAATGCTGAATTCATTCTCCAGCAGGTAGAAATGCCAGCAGGATATACTTCTAAACTTTCACAGATGATGAAAGCAGGAGGGGCAATGAATTATGATTTCGTATCGGCAACTAATTACAAGGTTTCACAGTTGAAATCTGAAAGGGTTGCGAATATCCGCCTCCCTCTATCCCAATCGAGAGCGAAGGCGGTTCTCTGTATCCCTACGGATGCTTCTGCCTCGGCGACCCAGGCACTCTTATCTGCCCAAAACACTTACATCACACATTATTCGTTAGGTGCTAATGACGCATCCTTCCCTCACAATGTGGTTCATAGTCAGAGAACAGGTATCACAGGATGTGCTGACGAGATCACTGCTTATCAGTTATTCTACGAAGGCAAGTTGAATCCGAATCGCAAGGTCTTCTGTAACAAGATTGCTTCAAAGAATTCTATTGATCAGCAACCTCTGATTGAATTAGAGAAAGCATTAGTGATGGGAGGAATCAAACCATTCTCCCTTAAAAAGTTCAGGGAGAACTTCTGTATTGGACGAGCACTCTCTCTCCAGAATGGAGTGTATGATACTCGTGGTACTGATTTCGCTCTCCAGGTTGAATATCAGGAAGTGGATGCTCCGACGGTTGATAAACTATGGAATTGTTTCTGTATTCATCTACGCCGAATCGCCATCACTGGATCGGCAATCGCCCTCCAAGTATAATTATTTTCTATCTGTTAAATAAATAAAAACCCTAACATATTTAAAGATAAAATTACTTCATATAACAAGAATGTCTGGATGTAATGAAAACGCTACAATATACCTAATTGAAGATATTAATGATTTAAGGTATGTTGGATCTACGAGTGAAAAACGTTTTCAGGATCGTCTATACACCCATAGGAGAGATAAAAAAGATTGTAAAAATAATTGTTCTTCTGCTTTATTAAATTTAGGTTATTGTAGTATAAAGATGTTGAAGGAAATCAAGAATACACAAGAGGAGAGAGACTATTGGGAGAGTCATTATATTAATAATGTTTATCCTGAATGTGTAAATATAAATAGATTTCAAAAGAGGGATGTTAAAAAATATCGTAAAGAATATTATAAGAAAAACAGAGAAAGGATCATCCAGAATGTAACTAAATATAAGAGTAAAAATAAAGAAAAGATTAATTCTAGGAGACGTGAATGGTATCGTAATAATAAAGAAAAGATTAGCAAGCAGAGAAAACAATTAAGAGAATTAAAAAGATTAGAAAATATCTAAGTTTAAATTAAAGAATTAAAATCTAATAATATAATATAAATGAAGATTCATAATTCACATTCAAGAAAAGAATTATTTGATATTATCAGCGTTTTTGAATTACCGATTACGAATCGTAATGAATATAATAAAGCACAGATTCAGATGAAGATCATCGATTGTTTAGAATACTTTGATAAAATTAATCCTGATATGGAATATTTTTTTATTGAAAACAAAGAAGATCTTATCAAGTATTTAGAATATCCAAACCCACACAAGACCCTAACAATTAAAGAAAAAGATGAAGTGATGTCAAAGAGTAAAAGAATCATTGGATATTGTAGGAATGGATATTTCTTATTACCTTATTCGTATATGTCTTTTGATGAAGTCTATACAGACGCCGTTCATATCTCAAAACACGGCGGAATCCCCAGTGTCCGAAAAGCAATTGAAATGCTTAATAAGGATACTAAATTGGCATATCCAATTGAAGTTAAAATCCCCAAGAGGGTTGAGAATCAATTAAAAAAGAAGAAAAAATTAAAGCAATGTGAAATCCCACTTTATGTTAAAAAGGGTAAATTTATTATTGAATTTGATTAACTGTTTAAGATCCTTTTCAGGCATTGAAAATGTTTCATCCCTTCAAGATCACCTTCGATTTCAGCATCCTTAAATCTATCTTTATCAATTGTATTACCATCCTCCCCTGTATGAACTATACATATCATTAACTTTTTTATGTCTAAATTAACCATATTTTTTTCATTATAAGCAATCATCTTGACACCTTCACCTTGATTGCCTCCTTGTCCCTTAGAGATGAAACCTCCCATAGAATTAAAATGTTTCTTTGTGAATACACAACATGCTTCGTGTCCTTGATGTTTATGACCGCATCGTATCCCTGTAATTCTATTGTTGTAATGTGGATATAAGAAGAGCATCTGTGCTGATGAAGTGATCCCCACTTTATATTGTTTCAGGGCAGAGACACTATATCTAATATATGTATTAAAATAAATATCATCTGAATCCATCGAGACACAGATTTTATGTGACGCCATCTTGACTAATTTATTTCTCTTTTCACCGATTGATCTCCTGATATCTTTTTCATATTTATAGTTTAATTTACATCCTGATTGTTTTCTAAAGAATTCTCTTTCCTCTTGATTAAGAAGATCTTCTGGTCCATCTTGTAAAATACAAACTTCAATCTTCGAATGTGGATAATCCATTTCAACAATATTCGTTAAGATTAATGAAATAAACTTTCTTCTCTTGTAGCAAGGGATCAGTATAGAAACAGGGGGACAATCTTCATCATTTAAGATTTCAGTTACTTCGGATATTGGGAGGATTGGTATATCGGCGTCAGACATTTATTATTATAAAGATTTTATTTTTAAAATATATTTTATTAAAAACAATGTTAAGAGTATTACTTCCTCCGATTATTGTTCCTATCATTTCTTACAGTATAATTTATTCAGAAACATTATGGAGACTTAATCTTAAGACTGCTTGTAAAATTCGTTAGCAAACTTCTTTTTTTTAGAATTCATAATCTGTGATTCACCGTGTTCTTCTATATAGACAGCAGGATATATATATTTAGTTTCATCCAAAATATTAGGTATTGATATATCAATTGCTCTCCACCTTTTTAAACCTTCTAACCGTTGGACGATCTCTTCAGCAATCTCCCATTTAGGGATATAATATGATAAACAGCAGAGCATCCTGTATTTTTCATCAAGAGTATTTAATCCTTGTTGATGTTCTACAACAACCTTTTCTTTACTTGTTATTTTTTTATTACAAATAAATCCGCCCATATAACAGAATGTATCAGGCATCACCTCTGGTAATGGATTCACTTGGAGGGCATCATCCTCGACGACAAGAACTTTATTAATTTTATTTTCTACAATATGTTTCAGCATATTAAGGTGTGATAAGAAACAACCAGTCTTTCTCAAATGTTGTGGTGTATTTCTAATATTGTGATATGAAATCATTTTATTAGATTCAGGAGAATCATATTGAAGATCAGTACCATTTACTGCTCTCCAGTGTGTATAGTCTGTATCCTTCCATCTATGAAGTCTTTCAGAGTTTTCTAGTGATATAAAAAATTTATTAATTTTATTAGGACAATTAATAATATCTTCTCTCAAATAACAAACAAAGGATAATCTACTGAACCGATTATTCAGTCCCAGAATCCCAACTTTAAGATTATCTTTCAGGGTTGATGGATGATCATCATTATATGCTTTATCTTCATCGGTTTCATAGAGTTCAGTATTACCGTGATATTGATGGACATCACACACTAAGAGGTCACCGTGCCTCATATCAATTGCTACTTTAAATTTAGGGAGAACAAAATATCCGCCGTGATATTTATTTTCTTCAAGAGCAGTTAGACATGCCCATCCTCCGAAGTCTCCGCTGTCTTTATGAACTGCTGTTCTAAAATTTCTATTAATAGTTATGGTGGAGAATGGTGTTCCTGTAATATGATAATCATTTATCTTTGCTCTCTCCATCTGTGATATAAATTTATCAGGCATAAGTTCTTGATAAGATTTAGAGATTTCTTGAAAAAAAGGAATAGCATTATGAAAATCATCAAATTTAGTTTTCGTATAATGTGATAATCTACAGGGGAGATTCACACCAAGACCTTTTGTTGCTCCGTAATAACCGATTGGATTTGAAGCAACTTCATTATTGACTTTCATTTTAGATGGTTTCATTTCACCTGTTTTTTTATCTTTCACCTTATAAACAGCAGACCATTTATTCATCCAAGAAATATCTCTTTTTTTCCAATAAACACTTTCAGGATCAATAGGTCCTGCCGCAGCCCCTCTGCCCCTACTTGCCTTTGCCATTTTAGAACAATTATCCCAGGCAGTCTTTAAAAGATCTTCTTTGAATTTATTTTTTCTGAATTTAAATACAATCTTACCTTGACAAATGTAATCACAATCTTCATCGATAAGAGTATCATAAGAGTCGTTTCCCAAGTATGTTCCTTTGAAATTATCGCATTCGGTGTCTGTGAGAGTATCGGCGGCATCTATATTTATAATACGAACCATTTATATTTAGATAAGAATATATTTTTAGATAGTTCGTTTTAAATTTTATTTAAAAATAAAATCTATATTAATAATATAGGATATGACACTTGAAGATGAAATTAAAAATATGTATGCGAAGAGGTTAGAGCGTAAGGAAATCAAGAGGGAGGTTTCATCATCTACACTCTATCAGCACGAAAACAATCTAAAAAAGATTCATCAGGCAATCACAGGTAACACTCCTCAGTTATTCGGTCAGATGGGTTGGTTAGAAGAAAAAACAGGTGAGGAGATATTTGAAATCATTAAGACGATACCAGGTCGTAAAGAATCTAAATTAGGTATTGCTGCTCAGCGACAATATTTAACATCTGTTCTAGTTGCGATTAGGGTCTTTGATTTCTACAAGGGACAAGACACACAATTATTCAAGGATATTAGTGATCTTCTACACATTCCGTTAAAAAAAGAAATGGATACTTACAGGGATAAATTGAAAGAAGAAACCAAGGAGACTCTCCCAGAGTATAATGATGTTATGAAGATTGTAAAAAATTATATTGAAACGGCAGATCACACACATTTAGATATGAAGATCCTTTTAAGGATTTATACGATTTATCCTATTAGACTTGAAGCAGCAGATTTAATTTATATTCAAGATCACAATGAATATCGTAAAATGAAGAAAAAAGAATTAACTAATAATTATGCTGTGATTGGCAAGAAGAAGGTTTTATTTTCTTTCAGCGATTATAAAACAAGTGTTAAGTATGGGACAGTAGAGATAGTTGTGAAGGATAAACTATTAAAGAATCTTCTTCAAATGAAGGGGAGGATTGCTACGAATGGAGAATCAATGTTTAATATTTCTCGTAACACGATGTCTAAGAATATCACAACATTCTTTGAAAAGCAAGGGTTAAAAAATATTTCACCGACAACCTTGGCGAAGGTGATTGAGACGAATGCTTATAATTCTATTCCAGAAGAAGAGCGTTCTAAAATGAAGACTCTCGCTGAATTTAGGAGACACAGTCTGGATACACAATCTAAATTTTATATTCATTAATTCACCACCACCAAGACTTTTCAATTACATTATACTCTTCATCTTTTTTTATTTCAATTTGTTTTCTTAATTTAAGATCTTGTTTCAGCGGTTCAAGTTCTTTTCTTAAATCTACGATAGTCTTTTTCAAGACTTTAATTTCATCCATTGCGATTTCAATTGGTTTTTTAGGCAGAGGATATTTTATGCCTTCAAATGGATTCTTGTCTTTCATTTATTTAGAGTTAGTTTTTTATTTTTTCCATCCTATTTAAAAAATCAATAAGACCTCTTTTATGTCGTCTCAAAAGCATAGCACATAATGATTCGTGATTTTCTGGATTATATCTAGGATCTCCTCCAGTATTTAGTAGTGGATAATCTTTTCTCCAGTACCTATATTTATTTGGATAAATATTATGTAACCAATTATCACAGAACCAGTTCTTTATTTGTGGTGGAAAAACAAATTCAAAAATATCGTAATGTGTTCTGTGTATTAAGAACTGTGTGGCGATCTCTGTATTATTAGAGTATCCTGCTGCCCAACCGATATAGTTCTGTTTCTTCAATTGTTTCTGAAATAATTTCAACCAATATGGATCATTAGGAAGTCTTATATCGTCTCCTAAAATTTTAAACCAAGTGAAACCTTGTTTATATGCGATGTCAAATAATCCATTCCATACAGCGACAACATTTCCTGGATCAGGTTTAAAGGCAATCCATTCAATTCTAAATTTCATAAAAATAGCATTTATTTTCAGTCGTTCTTCTTGTTTTGAATAGATGGCATCATTTTCATCATATCCAACAAACACACATATATCAGTATCTGGACAATGAAGATCCAGCGTCCGCAGTAGGGTATTATAGAGATAAGTTTCTTCAATACAAGACCAGTTTCTGTTTCGTGTTGTGCTTGGGACAAGGAAAGCGGTAGAATCAGCATTCATTAATTATATAATTATTCAGATTATATTTTTATATGTTCTTTTATAAAATGGAAGAATTAAGATTTAAGAGAAAAAAAGTAGTATTTGATATTGTTAAAATGATGGGTGGATCGAGAGGATCTTAAATTTTAAATTGACATATAAGAATAATTATCTTTATAATAATAAAATGAAATTTATTATCCCTTCGTTTCAGCGACCACAAGGTCTTCTAGACAAGACTTTAAAATATTTAGATGCGATGAATATTGACAGGGGTGATGTTTATATATTCGTTAGAGAAGATGATAAGTTCTTGGAGGACTATATGTCTATCGTTTCTGTGAATTTAGTAGCGATTGATATTAAGGGGATAGGGGCAACACATAATTATATTACAGAGCATTTTGAAGAGGATGAATTCATAGTTGAAATAGATGATGATCTTGAATATATAGTTGATGAATATAGAAAACCGATTGAAAATTTCAGGAGTCTCTGTGATGAAATGAAATCTAAAATGGAGGAGGTCGGTTGTAGTTACGGCGGAACATATTCTGTTGCGAATCCTTTATTTATGTCTAAGTGTGAAAAATATACAACGGATCTTCGTTATTGTTTAGGATGTCTTCGATTCAGATTTATTCGTAAGGATATAAAGGTTGAGACTAATTATGCCGAAGATATGGAGAATTGTATTCTTCATTTTATGAGGGACAAGAGGATCTTAAAAAATAATCATATTGCTCCTAAGACTAAGAACTATGCTGATGGCGGATGTAATGGTGACGGTCGTGGATTTGATAGTGAAAAAAGAGATAAAAAATATTTGGCAGATAAATATCCGCTATACTGTCGTTATTTTGAAAGAAAGAATGGAAGACCTGATTGTCGTATTAGAGAGTATAAAAATTCAACTTGTAAAGAAACATTCATTGATCGCAGCCAAGTGCGTCACGTGCGAGACAATATCTGAAACCCATTGTCCCACCAAACCACTCCTCCCCATCGTAGTCAATCGTTTCACGATAACGATCCCATTTTTCTTGATCCTGTAGAGAAATGAAGTCCTTCTCGATAGTATCTAGGAGGTCCTCCATCCCACGATCGTCCTTAAACAACCAATCCTGTAGTTCTTGCTGTGCCGCTTCTTTGTCGATGGTTTCATTCACGATGACGACCTGTTGTTTGTTGTTACGATCTTTGATCTCCTTGTTCTCCTTCTCCAGTTCTTGAATCTTATCCATAAAATCATTCATAACAGCAGATGCTCCACATTCTTCTTCTTCTCTCTCCTTGAATTTTGTTAGTCTCTTGTTCTCTTCTTGAAGTTTCTTGTTCTCTTCTTGAAGTTTCTCGATCTCGTCCATTTTACGTATTCTTTAGTGTATTGATATTATTTCAGTATAGGCAACTATCAAATTTATTTACGTATTCTTAGTGTATTGATATTATTTCAGTATAGCAAACTATCAAATTTTTTAATTAAAAACCATAATCAAGACCAATTCTCAATTCGTCGCTTGTTTCATCGATCAACCAACCGAAAGAACCACATACAAGATTATATCTGTCAGGGTCTGATTTCCATAGAGCATATGAATTAGTGAAACATTTTAACTCTCTCCATATTTCTTCTTCTACAATTTCTATCATCCAATCATCGATTTCTTCCCTTGTCATAAGACGACCCCCATAACCCTTCGTTGATGTGTTATAAAGATTATTTTCACAGTAATCTCTTTGTTCTTTCTGCCATTCTTCGCACCAAGGAATGTAGATAGGATCTTCTTTGATTCTTCTTTCATCAGGAGGGAGGCATTGGGGAGTATTGTCAATGATCTTGTTAGTTTTTCTATCTACACACCAGAAATGATAGTTCCCCCCAAGATCTTTTTTTGTTCTGACAGAATTTTTAGGTTTTCTGTCCTTTTCACAAGAGACAGACCAGAACTTGTATGTTTTTCGCTGAAACGTGCCGGCGAAGCACATAGTTAGTTAGTTAATACTATTTCAGTATTGAAAACTATCAAATTTTATAGGGTAACAATCAAAATTATTTTTTTTTTTTAGAGATAAGTGTTAAAAGATCTCTTTTCTTTAAG
>JGI24004J15324_10000651_pt1 | contig 13945 bp, 28 predicted proteins | sample LinPmetageLP32_FD_15324 | JGI IMG/M metagenome (IMG submission 15324)
TAGGTCTACTACCTTTTCCACCATGCCACTGTTTAGTCATTTCTTTTTCCTAAATAATTTATCTGCTTTTCTTTTCCAAGACCACTCTAAGAAATCACTGATAGCATCTTCTAATAACTCAATCAAATATTTTCTTATCATCTCCATCCCATATTAAATCTTCTGTTGGATAACCCATAAATTTTAATTGTCTGATAACTCTTGATTTACTTTGTTTTGATATTTCTTGCCATAAATCTTCAGTTATCCAATGGACAATTTCTTCTAGTCTTTGCTTAGTATTCATGTTTTCAAACATTTCTTTTTCTTGTATACAATCATCACAAGTCATAACTATTTGTGGCATATCACCAAATAGCGTATAACCACAAGTATCACACTCCAGCGTAGGTTTAACTGCACTCATCTTCTTTACTCCATTTGTTATATTTATTTTCTGCCCATGCAAGAGAATCTATCCCATGCAAAGCCCACCACATACTTTCTCTACCAGTTCTATGACAATCCATATGATGTTCAGGACATAAGGGAACTGCCCACTGGTCTCCATTTTTCAATCCCCAACCTCTCCTTTGAGAATGTCTAAGGTGATGAGCATGAACTCCCACCCTAGAACATACAAGACAAGGATATTTTCTTATGTACTTAAGATACTTCTCACTTCTAATTCTTTCTTCTTTCAAGTATTAACTCCTTAATACTTAAAATGGAAGGTCATCCAACTCATCTTTGACATTAGATTCAAACTGAACTGTATCTACAGCCTCTTGAGTTGCTTTATCTTTATCACTTTTGTAAGTGTCCATCTCAATTGCAGTGTACATATATTCTGTATTCTGTCCGGTCTTAGGATTAACATTCTTTGATACTCTATTCCACATAGCTATACTCAAATCAGCACCTTTCTCTCTCCTTGTATCAGACTTAACAGCCTCAACCATTTCCCTTAACAACTGCTCACTAATAGTAATGGTGCTTTTGTAATCAGGATGGGTTTGCTTTTGCTTATAACCATTCTTAAAAATATTACCAGTTACTTTTGCTTTGTTTTTATAATCTTCCATTATGCTAATTCCTCTTTTTTAGTTTTAAATAATTCTACAATCTTTACAAAAATATCTTTATGTCTACTTTCGATTATGTCGATTGANGGTTTGTTTTTTACAAAGATATCATTCAGTCCATCAACATCTTTGCAAAGATTTAGAGGTACTTGAATACCATCTAAAAATAGGTTTGCCCAGTTCTCATCATGCTTATCTTTTACAACAGGCTTAGATTCTTCTTGGGGTTTAGTTTCTTTCTTGGGTTTGCTTTCTTCTTTCGTAGATGGCAAATCTTGTCCGGCATATATATACAAGCCAAGTCCCCACATTCCTAAAGTCTTAACAAGACATCTCATCTTAGTATCAGATACTTCTCTTGCACTAGGATTGGCAACTGCATTGTTTTTAAAATCCATCACAGGTAACCACATCTCTCTTGCTAGACTTCCAATAGTAACTCTACATCTAACTTCAGCAGTTCCATCCGGAAGTGTTACATAAGGAACACCAGTTTCTTGATTCTCATAAAAGTTATATTGTGCATCAGGGTAGTTGTCCATCATTGTTCCCCACGCCCACGCCCAACTTAGGTATGATAAGTTCATCTTCTTCTCAACCTTATCACTCACATCAATCTTACTTAATGTGTTCCATACATCTTTATATGTTAGTTCTTTATTCATTTCTTTCTCCATTTTGCATACTCCTTGTAGCTTGTATTAATAATTTAGTATCTGTTGATACGAATTGGTCAAAGGTCATTTTCTGTTGAGTAATGATACGCCTAGAATAATCTTGTATTAAGATATGCCTATCATCTTCAAAGGCTATTTTAATATGTGGTATTCCCTCACTCGCTAGGACTTGCATAAATCCTATTATCTTTCTCAACACTTCTTCATTTTGCATTTTGCTTACTCCATTTTTGGTATTGATTACACCATTCATTTACTTTGCAATAGTTACCGGTACATCTAATAGGCTCTCCTTTTCTTTCATCAATTACATATTCATCACTATCTTTTTCTTTCAAAAACTTTTCAGCATGTTGTTTGTTATCAAATACTTTCAATGCCCTCTTGTTAGTTTCTTTCCTAACAGCGTATGAGTCCTCTCTTTGCCATCTTTCTTCTTTATTGCACTCGGACATAGACTCATCACTTACAAAGCCATAGGCAGTCTCTTGATGCAATTGAACTCTATCTTTAATGTATTGTTCTTGTTCTTCAAAACTCCATAGCTTTATAGGGATTACTAATATTTGTTGTTGAGGATATTTCTCATCTCTCTTTGCATTGTTTCTATTCCAATCTCTTAAGAAAGTTATTATCTTTAAATCTTTTATCTTCTTATTTTTTTCTTTTGCTACAAGATAGGCATAGCAATTTAATTGTCTTTCCCAATCTAACTTAGGATTCTTTACTGCCCAAACGCTAGTAAATTTATAATCCATTACGCTAATACTTCCATCATCTTCAATCTTTTGTATATCAATAGCACCGGAAACTGTCCAAGTTCCAACTTGAGTAAACAATCTTTCCTCTACTAAGTGGTTATCATCAGCACCCTTTTCAGTTATATGGTGAATAGCACTACCAAGATTTGCCCAAAAAGTATCAACAACATCTTCTTCAATATGATTATCGTTTGCCATTCTAAGCACTGATACTTGAGGACTATCTATTAATTGGGTAATAGACCTATCAGATGCACCTCTTGAGTAGTCCCTACTTTCAGCAAGGTTAACTAAGGTTTGAGGTAAGTTGTGCTTATTAGTTATTCTACTCGCCATACCCTTATACCCCCATCAACTTCTCTAGTTGTTATAGAAAAATTGTCTTGTCTTTTCTGTTTGATTATAGATTTGGCGTAACCAATTTGATTTCTAAATGCCATAGGGTTTGAGCCATCAGGAATAGGTACAACAAATGATTCGTTGATTTCTAATTCTTGTAAACATTTTGTTATGCTACTTGGTTTTCTACGCACCTTTCTATTAACAGGTGGTATAGGTATATTCTTTTCAATCTTAAACATATTTACTCCTTTTTTCATCTTTACCCTTGTCATTATATGTATTTTGATATTAAATACAAATACTAATTAAAAAATTAATTTTATAAAAATTATGAATAGTGAGTTATATCTTTCAGTTATATATCAAAGCATAAGAGATGCAGTATCTAGTGATAGCAAGAAAGTATATAAGGCTTATGACTGGTTTGGTTCTGAAGATTTTGATGAGATATGTGAACTAGCTAATGTAAATGCCAACTCATTAAGAAAATCTTTGCTACATTTAAGAGGTAGCGAAAGCCCAAAAGAGACAGCAGACAATATGATTTCTTCAATCAGGGCTATGGTGTGGAGTAAAAAAGTTGGAGAGGAAAACTCTAGTATAAAACTAGATAGTTAAATACTAGATATGAATTAAATAATAGATATAAGTATAGTTTAATACTAGATTATATTAATACTAAACATAAGGAGTGGTAAATGCAAGAGGTAGTTTCAGTAATTAATTCTCAATACATTGAGGATTTTTCAAACAAAAGAATAGAATGTCCATCTTGTTCTCAAGGTAGAAAGAAAAAAAATCAACGAACTTTATCTCTTACAAGAGAGGGCGATAAAGTTTTATATCAATGTTGGCATTGTCAATTAAGTGGAGTAGTAGACATGAACAAAAAAAATAATGTAGTAGAAAAGAAAGTAGAAAAAATAACGCCTTTGAAATTACCCATCCCCCCAGAAAAAAATAAATTTGAAAGTCAGATGCTTAAGGATAGAGGGATATCCAAAGATACAGCAGAAAAGTATGGTGTCTTGTTTGATAAAAGAGGGTTCAATAGTGTAGGTGTGCAAGATGCTATTGGGTTTCCTTATTACAATGAAGAAAGTGTTTACGCTATCAAGTGGCGAACTGTTGAGGGAAAGAATTTTACCCAAGAGGGGTCAGCTAGAACGCTGTTTGGGTTAGATAGATTAACTATTAACGATTTAATAGTTATATGTGAGGGTGAGTTTGATGCTCTTGCTTTGTATGAAAGTGGTGTTGATTGTGCTTTGTCAGTTCCTAATGGTGCTGTAATGAAAGTAAGTAACAATAAGATATCACCACAAGAAGATAAGAAGTTTGCTTATATATGGAACGCCAACGACCAGTTGGATAAGGTTGAGAAAGTTGTTATATGTTGCGATAAGGATTCATCAGGCGAGGCACTTACTGAAGAACTAGCAAGGCGTATAGGAAAGAATAAAGTTTGGTTAGCAACTTTGCCGGTTGATTGTAAAGATGCTAATGAGACTTTACTCAAGCATGGCAAGGAAGTATTAAAAGAATGTATTGATAACAGTGAGCCATATCCATTATCCGGTTTATATAAAAGCGACCATTATGAAAATAGTGTTATTGATTTATACGATAAAGGTTTCATGCAAGGTGCATCAACAGGATATCAAAATGTAGACGAACTTTTTAAAATTGCAGGGGGTCAGTTGTCAGTTGTTACAGGTATACCATCATCAGGTAAGTCAGAATTTATTGATATGATTATGATGAACCTAGCAAAGAAAGAAGATTGGAAGTTTGCGATATGCAGTTTTGAAAATCCACCGGACTTGCACATAGCAAAGTTAGTAGAAAAATATGTAGACAAACCTTTTTTTAGTGGTGCTATGGCTAGAATGAATGAGGATGAGAGAGACAATGCACTTAAGTTTATTGAAGAACACTTTATGTTTCTTGATTATACAAATGGGGAATCAGCCACGATAGATTCTATACTTGAAAAAAGTATTGGTGCAGTCAGGCAGTTGGGTTGTAGAGGTTTAGTGATAGACCCATACAATTATATTGAGATGGATAGAACTACAGGCAATGAGACAGATAATATTTCTACTATGCTTACAAAGATAAGTCAGTTTGCCAAAGCACATGACATCCACGTTTTCTTTATCGCACATCCACATAAATTATATCCGGATATGAAAGGTAATATTCCAGTACCAACAGGATATTCTATTTCCGGTTCAGCGTCATGGTTTGCTAAATGTGATGTTGGTCTTACAGTTCATAGGTCAGATGGGACAGATGTTGAAATACATTGTTGGAAATGTAGATTCAAATGGGTGGGTAAACAAGGTGAAACAATGCTAGAATATTATCCACCTACAGGTGTTTATTCTGAAAAAAACAGTGAGGTGATTTATGGGGAAGAATACGATTGGGAATTTTAATCCCACAGACTTAGGAACAAAAGAACTTCACTCACATTTTGATTGTGAGTTAGAAAGTTTGGGGAAGGGAATTTTAAGGACACGAATTAAGAATCAACTTGTTATAGATAAGTTATTTATTAACTCGTTAATAGATGATAAGCAACATAACGCCGGTGAATTTATATACAAGTTAGCATCCCAGTCAGGGATATTTCCATCATCAGTAAACCTTATAGCTACATTTCAGGATGGTGGATTGGCTAATACTTCTTCACATAAATCTTTGAAAGCCCTTGTTCTTACAAGGATTACAAAAATTTTACAAAACTCCCGAATACATAATACTGCTGTAGGTTTGCCGGATTTTCTTATTAATGTTGTTTGTTTTAATAAATCTATAACAAGCGAACAGGAATTGCACCTCTTAAAATTGGGACTAAATGCAATATCTGAACGCTTGTATAGAAAAAAGAGTGAGAACTCTAAGGATTGTTGCTTGAACGCTGTTGAATCTGTTGTTCAAGCATAAAGACTATTTGTGAGGATAGACTTCTTCTATTCTCATCTGCTACTTCTTGTATTGATTCTCGTAAAGTATCAGGCATACGAGTTGTAACATATCCGGTCTTTGGTTTTGGTGGTCTGTTAAATTTTATTGCTGTCGTTTTCATTTGTACTCCTTAATGTTTTTTTAGTTAATCTATTTAATTTTTTATCCCATATATATTCAGCATCTTTGTCTTTAAATATAAAGTCATATCTTTTATTAAAATCAAATCCTAATTCTTCTCTTAATATTTTTTTTAGTTTAGGCAAATCATCTACTAAACTATTGTTTTCATTAAGAATATTTTTTATGGCTTGTTGCATTTCTTTATCTTCATATTTTGGTTTATAACTCATTTGTACTCCTTAATGTATGCTTGATATTTCGTTAAATAATTTTGTTTGTTCTTCGTAACTTCTATGAAAAGCTGTATAAGTTCCATCATCTTCTTCATGTAATATTTCAAAGTAGACTTCATCTTTTTCTTCGTTTACTACAAGAGAAAACAAATCTCCACAGTCTCCACAAACTGTTTGCATATCTTTATCAAAAGTTATTATTCTATGTAAACAATTTTTGTGTTTGTTGTTGTTCATTTATTTTCCTCTATCTTGATTGAGACAAGAGGTTTATCTACAGGACTAATTGTAGTTTCGTAAACCAACTCATTCTCTTTTACTATATCTAATAGTGTACTCTCTACTTCTTCCTTATCAGGGATATGGTCAAAGTCTAAAGTTACTATCACTCTTGTTGAATAACTTGCCATTATTTATACTCCATAATTAAATTTTCTAAATATTTTTTATTTTCAAACTTACTTCTTAAGATAGAATAATCTTCATTCCACTTAGTACCAACAGATATATTCCAATGTTTTATTTCTGATGTATTTTTAGTTGTATGTTGAGTCAAAGGATATCTTCTTTCAAAATCTTCAACTAAAGAAATACTACTTCCCCCATCACTATAAGTAGATTGTATTTTTTTCTGTTCTTCATAATTTCTACAATAGTTTTTACCATTCATAGTATTATAAATAATTACAGGTACATCTACTTTTTTACCTCTTATTCTTTGGTCATTTAAAATAACATACCAAACTACATCCATTGTCCATACCTTGTTATCAATATGGAAAAGAGCAGTATTTTTTTTTATTTCTTTTGTTGTTATCTTTACAGGTTTGCCAAAAGTATTTACCAAGTCTTTATAACTTGCATATAGTTCATTGTCTTTGCCATCTCGATTTTCATAGAAATCATAATCTCTATATGCTTGTATAAACTTAGGGTCAATTAAAGAATATTCATTTCCATATACTTGATTAAATTTTATAGGTTTTTTTATCCCATATGTTTCATGTGTATCAAAAGGTTTTTTGTACACAAACTTTGCTTTAGCACTCATTGAGTTAACTCCTTAATTAATTCGTTAGTTTCTATTCTTAAAACAAATACTTTATCTTGCATATCTTTTAGTAAAGATTGCTGTTCCTTGAAGTCAGATTCCACACTTTCCATAAGGTCTTGTAATTGTTTGATTATTTTTTGTTTATCCATTTTTACTCCTTTTTTATAGATATTTTAAAAAATGAGGCTCATGTAAGCCTCGCTGTTGCATTTTCTGATAGTAGTTAATGCTTGGGTATCAAGTAAAATTCCTATCAAGAGATGTAGTCTTAAGTTCTTCTCTCAATATTTTTTTAATCTTAGATATATCATCTACGATATTTTTATTTTCTTCCTTGAGTTCAGCTATCGCTAAAATTTCAGGAGAAATATCATGCCTAGTTGTAGCATTACCATCACCATCAGATTTAGATTGTGATTTTGATAAAGCACCAAAAGATTTAAGTTTAGCTTTTGAACTAGCTGTTTCAACTTCAGGTAAAGGTGTTACCTTTCCACTCTCACACCATATTCTAAAATGATGTGGTGCATTGCTTCCTTTGGTATTTCCCTCATATACTTTTCTTGAAACAAATCTTTTACCTATTTTTCTACCATACAATTGAATTGTAAGTTTGTGGGAATTTGTTTTGACAGTAAAACTTTGTCCGGCTTTTATATCTTTGAGAGATTGCATTGTCTCGCTAGTAAGAATATTCTTACCGGTATAATCAGGTTTCTCAATACCATCTTCTATTTTTATATTTAGTTTTATCATTATGCAGTTACCTCTATCTCTACAATTTGTCCATGCTTAGTTAGACCAAGATGTTTTGGATTTGGCAAATTCATTTGCTTTCTTTCAGGATATAACTTATCAAGTATTAACTGATTAATAGTTACAAAAGTGTTAAAAGACTTTAACAAAAGTAAATCTTCTTCCGAAGTTTCGTAATCATCTTTTGGTTGTCTATCTATTTTTGTATAGATTTGGTTACAAGTTTCAGTCATATTGACTAAGACATCTTTCAACAGTTCATTATTTTTATTTACTAAATACATTATTTATTCTCCATTGATTCAGAAAGATAGTATTCGCATCTTTCTCTATTAAAATGATTTGATGCACCATCTTTGTCGTTAGCATCTATATATCTTCTAATTAAAATATCTAGTTCTTTTTTAATTAGAGATAACATAAAAGGTAGTTCATCTTCAGGGTTGTTTGGGAACACTACGAAATTTGTATCAGTAGTCCTAAACTTAAGTAACAAATCATATACTTCACATAAAGAATCCATTTGTTTTTCATTGATAGGCTCATCCCAGTTTTTTATAGTTAATTTATCCATTTTTTACTCCTTGTTTAAATTCAATCATTTCTCCTAACCATGCACCAAGAGGTCTGATAATATTAAAATCATCTGTTGGTTCACAATCTTCAATGTTTACTTCCCATCTTTCCCAAACATTACTAAGTTCATTCATCAATACATCAATAATCACATATCTGTATTTACAATGTATTACTTTTGCCGGATAGATTTTGTCGTTATCAGTCCAGTCTTTGTAATAAATTTTTTGTCCTCTTTTTAATTTATCCATTTTTACTCCTTGTTTTTATAGATAGTGGTTCTTCCCACATAGTTTTTTGAGACAGCTTTCTATATCTGCCACCCAAAATTTGATAGTTCATTAAAGTTATTGTTGGGTCTGAATAATCTAATATTTTTGACTCATCTAAGATGCTGTATCTGATAATGTTTTTAGGTTTGATAATTCCTTTATGACAGGCATTACCTAACGCACCTAAACTATCTGAATAAGAAATTTTATATTCAAGCATATTGTTTTTGAACCATGCAGTTCTTTCTTCCATGTCAAGAGACAAAGTATCTTTCCATTCAGGGTCAACTCTTGTAATCTGCTCAAGAAAATCTTCATCAGGATATAATCTTTTAGTATCTACTTTTACTTCAAATACTACAGGTTTGCCACCTAATCTGTTGGATGCAACTTGAGAAAAATAAACTGCATAAGCACTAGATAAATAAACCATGTCAGGTCTGCTAGGATTATCTTCCCAAATACTTTCTTTGTCGTATCTAGGTTTGATACCTTGCTTTAAAATATCATCAAGATATTTAGTAGATGTTCCATGATATAAAGTTACTTTCTTTTGGCTGTAATCTTTTACAGGATATTTAAGTTCATCTTCTCTTTCTTTGAGATATCTTTCAGCTTCTTGTTCTAAATAATGTTTTTCCATTAGCTTTTCACCTCTACATATTCTCTTGTTAGAGAATGTTTAAAGAAATCTTTATTCATTTCTTTGTTTGAAAACATATACATATAAGGTTCACTTTTGTTTATGTTTGTTTGTTTCCAAAAGTTCTCAAAAATATTTTTAATATCTTTTAAATCTTTTGTATAAATATTATTTTTCATACTCACTCCTAAGTATTAATTGGTTAATAGATGCTTGTTTTTAAAACAGAACAAGCAAACTGCCCTACTTGAAGTTAAGCAACTTCAACTATATCTCCAAACTTGAAGAATTGTGATGTCATAGTAGTAGCCCATATCACCGGATAGTCAGGCTCACTACATGGATAACAATATCCATCAGTCAGATAGATAAGAAACGCAATATCATTATCAAGTTCTTTGTCTATGTATTTGATAACAGGCTCATAGTCAGTACCACCCCCACTCATATAAGTAAGTTCTACTTCCTCGTTAGCATCAAAAGTATCAATATGCCTAACTGCATCATCACAATAAAGAACTGTAAGTTCTTCAAAGTTTGCAACAGGAACAATATTGTTTACTGCATCTTGCATCATAGCCATATCTTCACGACAGATTGAACCACTGATATCCAAAGCAATAACACCTTTTGCACTAGGTTTCTTTTCACAACTAGGTAAGTAAAGATTTTGATATACAAATCTTCTATTTACATTATTGAAGTTGTAATCATTCGTTGGTACTTTGTCTAACACTAAGTTAGCCAAAACATCTTCCCAAGATACTGATTGCTCCTTGACGATATCTAACATACCTTTTGTAGCATCCCCACCTTTACCCATGCTTTTAGCACTTTGTTCAGCTTGTAAAACTTGAACATTGATTTCTTGCTCCATCTCTTTGAGTTCAGATTCTTTTAGTTCTTCACCATCTTCACCAGTAGCATCAATAACTTCACCAACTGTTTGAATGTCATCATGTTCTTTATCTTTAAAGACTTGATTGTAAACAGTTTCAGTTTTTTGATTGATGTATTGTCTATCGAATAAACCACCATCAGGTAGTATGAATCCATGTTCAAATAAAACAGCATTGATTACATAATCACCGGCAACATTCCAATAGTGAGGACACCTATCTTTTCTTCTCAAGTGATGCTTGAAAACGATATGTAAGACTTCGTGAGCAATCACACCAACTCTTTCTTTGTGAGTAATACTCAACACCCATTCTTTGTTATAGAACAAGTGAGTACCATCTACTGCCATTGTATCAATATCATCTCTTTCAACGATTTTCATACCCAAAGCAAGTTTGCCAAAGAAGGGATGTTTGATAATAAGTTCAGTTCTAGCTTTAGTCATTTCTTGTATTATCATTAGTCTAACCACCCCTCTAAACCATCAATGATTTCTTCAGACTTTTTAGCAATTTCTTTAGCCTTGTCTTTATCATCTCTTAATGATTCAGCAGTAATATCATTACCGGCAAATATATCCATCAATTCTTGATGAGCCTTATGAATTTTTGCATCACCACCAACATTTAATGCCGGTATTGTTTCGCACAAATCAATAACTTTATCAATTGTAGAATCTCTAAAGGTCTCACCATCATTGACTCTTTCAGCAAGATGTCCAAGAACCCCAGTCATTTTAGAAATAACATCCGAAGTAATCTTTTCAATTCTTTCTTCTTCTTGCTTTTTAGCATTAGCTTTAAGTTCTTCAATCTCATCTTTAGATAAATTAATTCTGATATCATCAGTTGAGGGAACTACATTCTTAATTACTTCGCAAGAAAAACACTCGCCAATTTCAGTTTCGTGAGGGAAATCATTAGCATCAAAGTTAACACCAAATTCATATTGTGCTTCTTTGATAATCTCCGGATATTCAGAAACAAATTTCTTTACCAATTTCTCTCTATCATCTCTATATTCTGAAAACCTTTTCTCAAACCTATCTTTTGCATCAATAGGTAAGAGGTAGTTTCCATTGTTATCCCATGCATGACAAAAACCTCTATATCCAGCACCTGAATAGATGCAGTCAGTTCTTATCAATCCATCAATTTTTTTAATCCCTTTCAATGTTTTGGACTTAGTAAGTTTCTTAGAAACTGAATACAAACTTGCATCAGTATTAGAATCATTACCTATTTTTTCTGATAAAGATTTATCAGTTTTAGTACCACCCCATTTCTTGAGTTCAACTTTGATGAGCATGGCTTTTTCGTTTAAGGCTACTGCCATAATATTTCTCCATGTTTAAGTATTAATCAGTTAATACTTGTTACCAATAACATCCCAAATACATGAGATGTTTTCATAGCATTTCAACTAATCATCAGTTGGTTTAAAGCGTAATGTCTTGATGCTTGATATCAAAATCAATAAACGCTTTGGTTTTTCTAATATCAGGATTAGACTCAACAGCATCAGTCATACATAAAATAGCGAACTCATCAGGTAATGAGTCCAAGTATTTTACAAACTTATCAATGTTTGTCTTATCCATTTTTCTAGCGATTATGCTAGTAATTGCATACAAGATAGCTGGGTCAGATTCAGTATCAAGGCTTTCAGGGTCATTCAAGATTTTATCCAATGATGGTAAACCTCTAACAGTTCTCATAAACCCTATCAATTCAGCACTCACACCCTCTCCAATAGTTCCGGAAAGTAACTCATGCTCAATATCAGAATCAGGACATTCAGCCAAAATCTTTGATGCATATTCCCAAGTTCTAGGCGTAGTATTTACTCTCGCATTTTTATCAAATACAAATAAATTCTCCGGTCTATATCTCATATACGCTATGATTTCAGGCATAATCTTTCCACTTGATTTTGCCCAGTCAATCCAGTCATCCGGACAAGGCTCAAAATCTAAATGAATAAATCTTCCGGCTAAAGCAGTATTTACTCTATTTGCTCCGGCTTTATCTTGCATCCTATTTCCGGCACTTACAATTACTGTAGAATCCGGCAGTGTGTACTCGCCAAGTTGTCTATCTTTAACCAACTGAAATAATGCATTTTGTACACTAGGACTTCCATGAGGTAACTCATCAAGAAATAATAATGTTTTTGGCTCATCTTCAGTAGGTAAAAAGACAGGAGGATTCCAAACAGTAGTTCCATTTTCTACGCTAGGTATTCCTCTTAAGTCAACAGGGTCAAGTAGTGAAACTCTAACATCTCTAATTTGATAACCCAAAGATTTTCCAACTTTGTGAATAATCTCCGATTTACCAACACCAACACCACCCCAAATAAACGAGGGCTGTTTGATAGAAATGAGAGTTGAAAGTGATTTTTCTAATTGTTTCGCTTTCATATTTTCTCCATTTTGCGATTAATAAAACTGAAATGACTATTTCGCAGTAACTCATTCAGGTATGGGTACTATTCCCATACGATAGTCAAAATTGAATGGCTAGTTTTAAGGTATGTGGTACTAGCCAAACCACCGGTAAATTAACTCTCTACACCTTTAGCATTTTCAAAAGCGATTTGAAATGCTGTTTTCTTTTTTACTTTTGGTTTTGTTTTAACGCCACCACTTTTTTTCTCAAGAATCTTGAGAAGAACTAGTCTATCAATCTCATTGACGACTACTTTTGATTTTGATTTTTTCATAAATACTCCCATGTATTAATCAGTTAATATTTGTGTTCACCTATAACAAGGATTTTTAATCCTTGTTTTCATAACCAAATTACAGTTAATCATCAGTAGGTTTTTGTCTTGCCCATAAGTATATGGGCGACTTCGATTAGTTCGTCAATTCTCATTTCTCTCATGTTTTTTTTATTTTTATCATTCAATCTTTCGTAAGTAGCTGTGATAAAAGATGCTGTAAACATATCAACAAATACATAATCAATTTTCTTAGCACTTTGTTCTTCTACAATTTGAAATACTTTACCTAATGCACTCATTAAATTACTCCTTTTGAATTTAAAACTATTACAACTATAGGAATCAGAATCAATGCAATTGGTTTTAAGATAAACCAGTTAAACCATTCTAACCCTTTCATTTTTCCTAATTCTTTTTTGAATTCTTTTAGACTATTTCTCATTTTTTCTCCATTAAAATTAATATAATTACCTAGAATTGGAACTCCGGAGAGTTCCAAGTTTCGCCACCTTTCAGTGTTGCTCATCAGTAGGTTTATTTGTAAATTGATATCTTCCAAGATGCATAAGGTTCAGCTTCGTGTCCTTTGTTCTCTAAGGCTTTCAAACCAAAGATTTCTTCAGCAGTTTCCCAAACCATATCACCACCATATTCACACCATGTTTCATTAATCATGTCATAGCAGTAACCACCATCAAAAAGAATCTCAACATTTCCATCTTCACATTCTCTAACAATCAAATCACTCCAAACTTCTTCTGAAGTTAAGAAGTTCCATTTAGCAATCCAACTGTTAACAGACTCAGTTACATGCTCAATTATTTTGTTCTTTGTCATAAATTTT
>JGI24004J15324_10000657_pt1 | contig 13877 bp, 20 predicted proteins | sample LinPmetageLP32_FD_15324 | JGI IMG/M metagenome (IMG submission 15324)
CTAGAAAATTCTGATATGCCATTAAAAGATTTTTTAAAAGCATACAAAGTTAAGATGAGGGAACTAACTGATGAGGAGGTAATATATACACCATGAAGGAGGGGGCTATTTAGCCCCCTTTTTTTTGCTCTATTTCTTTTACCTCTGTAAAGTCAGCATCAATAATATCTCCGTACAGTTTGCGTATATCTTTTAATCTAGACTGTACTTGGTCTAAGCTCATTGAATCAATAGAATTAACCACATGAATGTTTTGTGCATGATTGTAAAATCCTGCTGCTTGACCTCGATTCTTTTCAGCTTGAACTGAGGCAGACCAAGCCTTGTCTTCCTGTGCTTTTCTAGACAGTTCATCTAATCTACTAACATGCCGATCAAAAGTAACAGCAGTTTTGTGTTGCATTTCTTGTTTCATTTTATCAATGTATCTAACAACCTCAGGGTGTTTTTGAGGATTTAATAATTCAGATGCTGTTACAGTTGCTCTGTTTTCCCCGTATCCTGCACGTTTTGCCGCCTCTGTGGCTGTAATTTGTCCATCGTTTGAAACGTATTCATTAACAAATCTAAGTTGTTTTAACGTTAAGCGTTTAGTCATACGCCTATATATAGAAGATATCAAAAGTTAATTCTATTAAAAAATTAAGTAACTCCTGAGAGAACTAAAACGTACTATGAAGGTACTAAGTAAATCATTGTAATATAAAGATTAATTGGTCAAAGTACGTTAGTACGTTGAGTTTCAGAGTTGAAGGATAAAAATTATACTACTAACTTTTAATTTCTTCTATATGTGTTACTATGCACCATGCGAAATTATAAAAAAGAATACGAAAAGTATCATTCTAAGCCAAGTGAACGTAAGAGAAGGTCCTCCAGAAACAAGGCCCGTAGAAAATTAGGCGATAAAAAAGGTTACGACGTTTCGCACCGTGATTCGAATCCCCTGAATAATAAAAAAAGTAATCTCAAACATTCCAAGCCATCCAAGAACCGTTCATTCAAAAGAACGAAAAAAGCAAGAGAAGCTTAGTCTAAGAAAAACTTAGGATCTTCCGTTACTGGTGCTAAAATTTTTCGGAGAGCATCAAACCCTTGACCACGAACCGTGTTCCATTCCTCACGAGTATAGGTCCTATTATAGTGAGGGTTCCAAAACTTCACCGTAATCGTGTCACATTTCGTGCATTCATGTATCCTTTTTACAGGACTATTAGGCAGTATCATAACTACCTCCTTTTCGGTGCAATATTATATGATGTTTTAAAAGATATGTAAAGCCCCGCAGCATGACTCTGCGGGGCTGGAAAGTTAGTGATTTAACGGGCCAAATATGAATAGTGGGAGTCGAACAACCCGAACCACCTTCGCTTTCACCTCACGGTTAAGCTAGATACTTTCCTGTTACCNTNNAANNNNTNNTCTATCCCAACTCTAAAAAGGCGGTTCGCCCTTAAACTCTATAACTGGTTTACTCATTCGAAATCGTGTAGTTTTCAAAACATTCNGGGTCAAGCGGTGGTCCATAATAGATCGCAAGGGTTTTGTTACTACCTTCGGTCCATGTTTGGTGGTAGTAATTATCTTCATTGATTTCCCCTTGTGAGTGACAAACCTTACACTGGTCAATGGCCTGTTCGCTCTCGAATCTGACTTTAACATATCCGTTTCCTTTGCAGTTGTAACATATCATTACCAACTCCTTTGATGGGTATCATAATACTTAGTAATCTTTTCATGTCTCCTCCTTTTTGGTTTTAAATCTTTAATAACTTGATGACCATTTTTTAATCGATGTCGGTACACAGCACCCAATACAGAATTTTTACTACGGCCAAAAATAGTACCGATCTGTGAATACGAATACTTTTCTTTTAGTTTTTCAATCAGATCTAAATCTCTTTTTGTATATTTTTTTTCGAACTTACTTCTCATTCGTACCTCCTTATTATAATCTTATGCACCCTCTCCCATTGTAATCTGGTGGCTACCTCTCGACCGTTCCGTGGTTCGCGAAGCGCTTTCAGTGATGCTTTTAACTTGCGTAATTTCTTTTCACACTTAGTCATTTTGTCTTTCTCCTAGTTTAATTAACACACGGCGTAACCATGAGTCTTCTTCTTTTATCTCATAATACAACCAAACACAATAATCATCATCCCCTGGACATGTTCGCATAAAACTCCAGAACGGGGAAAAGTAAATTAACATCCCCGTAATGATGATCATCGCTAACCATTTATTCACGGCGTTTAATGATTTCCCCTGCAATTGCGGCGTAAGCGGCTAGGTCAACATAGCTGTCATGTTTCGTTGCATGCATACTTCTTGCGATCTTTACTAGCCCCATCATGATCGCAACTTGATCAGGACGAATAGGCGTCTCGAGATACGTGGACCATAAATCGGCAATGCGAGTATGGTTCACAAGTTTATCTCCGTAGTCTTCGTGACGGTCACCCGCCACCAGATCTTTCGCTTCTAATAATATGTCTTCACAAATCACTGAAGCCTCGCTCTCTCTTCTTGCGAGCGCATTCTTTTTTCATAATACCCACGCAGTTTTAACATTTCTATTTCATCTTCTCTACCTTGCCACCAACGACCTAGATAAAAAACAATACCCCAAGAAATACCTAAACTTACTAAAGTCCAAAAATCAAACATCATGCAGACCCCTCTGGTTCTGTTATCGCAAGGTAATGTTCCTCGCCTATCTCGTTACCTAAATCCCATTGAACGCGCACCCAAACATCGATGTTATCACCGCCGTGCTTATCAACGAATTCTTGAGAGCTCATCTCTGCAGCATCTTGCTCCATATCCATAAGCCAGTTTTTTATACTACCCATTTTTTTTCTCCTTGTGTTTACTTACTAGCCACACAATCTGATTACTGATGGATCGTAAGTCTTTATCTGCTAGTTTTTTTAAATCCTTCCACGTATTAAGTGGAACTGTTACTGATTTATATTTTTCTGTATTCATTATTTTCTTTCCCGGCCAAAAGACCGTGTGTTTATAAAAAGTGGTTAGTCTATCGTCCATAGCTTTCTCCTATTTATATAAGACAATATAAGAATTTATTTTATTAAGTCAACCATTCCTTTAATTCCTCACCTAAAACTTTCGCGGCAATGTCTATCTTATTACGAAGGCTCTTAACAATCTTCTCGTCTACAGTCTTCTCTGTCATTAAATCAATGTAAGTAACGCTTTTGGTTTGACCAATACGATGCGCTCTATCCTCTGATTGAATTCTTTTTTCTAGATCGTAGTTGTTAGAGTAATAGACAACAGTGCTCGCGGCGGTTAACGTCAAGCCATAGCCAGCAGTCTGCTGATTACCTACAAAAAATCGCAAGGGATTGTCTGGATCCTGAAAGCGCTTAACAATCTCTTGCCGTTCCTTATCTGGTGTGTCACCAAAATAAGTTGATACACTATCGACCCCGTATTCCTTTTGTATTTCATCTCGAATGTTACGAATATCTTGTCGATAGTTAGCCCATATAATAACTTTTCCATCTGTTTCAGCAAGTATATTCATTAATTCTTTTACACGATTGTTTTTAAATGTCTGGATTTCTCCATCCTCTCCTGTAAGATGCCCGCAACTAATTTGATGTAGTCGTAATAATTGTGTCATTACAGTAGGCGCCGTAACTAAACCACCCTTCTCAAGTTCCGCTAAAGCAAACTCTTTCATTGTTGAATACGCTTTCTTTTGTTCGTCTGATAACTCAACAACTCTCTTTGTGTAGACTTTAGGTGGAAGATCTAAACAATCTTCTTTTAACACTCTATATGAATAGGGCTCTAACAATCCACTAAGCTCTTCTAGGTTGCGATAACCAACAACTTTATTAAAGACGTGTGTACCAACATTTGTTTTTACTTGAATGCAGTATCTACTTTTAAAACTATAGTAAGAAGAAAATCCTAAGATCCCCGGATCAAGAAATTCGCATTGCGAAAATAAATCAATCGGATCTTTTGTAACAGGAGATCCTGTTAGAATTCTTTTGAACTTTGCAAGTGACCCAAGCTTTAAAATATTTTTTGTTTGTTGCGCTTTTGGATTTTTTATCGTGGTACTTTCATCTACCGCCATCAATGCACGATGACCATTTAGAAAGCGTTCCGCGCACCGCGCACCCTTAGTCGTACGTAGTGCTTCAACATTCATTAATAATATGTCGAGCGTTAGTTCCTTCGGGTCCTTTATAATACTCTCTAGTAATTCCTTCTCTATTTTATTAGGAGTTGGGGTCCACGATACAACATAAGGTTCAACGTGATCAGGCAAGTGATTAGGTATCTCTTGTTTTTCCCAGTTACGATACACGCCCTTTGGTGCAATAATAAGAGCACCATTAATATAGCCTTGGTCATACAACATAGACATATTATCAATAAGAACTTTCGACTTACCTGTTCCCATTTCCATGAATAAACCATAGGATTCTTTCTCCCATGACTTTTCTAATGCAGTTTTTTGATGTGCATACGGCACAGTCTTAAATGGATAATCCATAACTTCTCCTTGTTTTTTTAATTATTCTTTCTAAGGATGCATTTAATGCTTGATTTATTTTTTTGCAAGGACTAAATGGGGGAAGGAGAAAGCTTATGACAGTTTATGTAGTACAAGAAAAACCAGGAGTAGATATGACTGATGCTCTTCGCTTCGGTGATTTCCAAGAGTTATTACCAAGAAAAGATCAATTGGTTATTAGTTCTAAGCCTGTTATTCACGCTCTCAGAAAAAAACTAAAAGACTTTTCTGATGAGGACTATATATTATGTCTAGGTGATCCATCCATCATTGCTGTAGTGGCGGCGGTGGCATCTGATTTAAATCGTGGTAGATTTAAGTTACTAAAATGGGATCGTAGATTAGAAAAATATTATCCCGTGGAGGTAAACATCAACTAAACAAATATAGGAGAAAGCTATATGTCATTATTTGAAGAAACAAAAAAAAGTATCGATGACTTTAAACAGTCAGGCGATGATCGGTTACGAACTTTAGGAGAGCGTTGTGAAGACCTTGAAGAAGTGCGTGAAGATATAAAGACAGCAAAAGCAAAACTAAAAGCTTTGGAAGAAGATCAATTCAAATTAGAAAATGAATCTATCCCAACATTGCTAGAGGAATTGAATATGAAGTCTGTCACACTTACTACAGGTACAAAAGTTTCTGTGGAAGAAGTGTATAAGGCCCACATAAGTGAAGACAATAAAGCCGATGCGTTTGCATGGTTAAGAGAAAATGGGTTTGACGATATTATTAAAAATGATATTGTCGTGACCTTTGGAAGGGGAGAAGAAGACAACGCTACTGATTTGTATAAGAGACTACGTGACGAAGGTCAGGCTCCTATGCAGAAGAGCGGTGTTCATGCCTCTACCTTAAAAGCTTTTGTTAAGGAGCAAATACAAAAAGGTGTTGATTTGCCCCAAGACAAATTTGGTGTCTATGTAACCAACAAAGTGAAAATTACATAGTGAAACTTGAAAACTGAAAGAGGAAATTATGGCGAAGAATGCTATGACGACTAAGAAAGAAACAAATGCGGTAGCAAAGGTTATCCCATTTGAAAACTTTGGATCAATGGGTTTTGATACTATTGATACACAAGACTACGCTACACCAAGGCTTAAAGCTTTGATGGCATTATCTCCAGAGGTACAGGATGAGACTGTTCCTGGAGCAAAGGCTGGCATGATATATAACAGCGTGACGGAAGAATTGTACAGTGGTGAAACTGGAATTCGTGTAATCCCTTGTGGTTTCGCAAGAGAGTATGTTGAATGGTCCAACATTGGTACAGGGTCTAATGCACCTGTTAATGTTTATGCCGCAACTTCAGATATTCTCTCACAAACAACGAGAGACAATATGAATAAAGATAGACTGGAGAATGGTAACTACATTGAAACATGTGCTAATCATTTTCTTTACGTCCTCAATGACAACGAGGCATCTTCAGGAATGTTAGGCGCACCGTGTGTTATCACACTCAAATCTACAGGGTATAAACGAAGTAAGAAATTTAATTCTCTTATTCGTTCCGTGATCCCTTCTGCGTGGCCAATGTTTTCTGGTATCTTTAAAGTTACCACAACAAAGCAGAAGAATGACAAAGGAACATGGCACTCTTTTGATTTCTCCTTCGATCGATTACTTGATCAAGGTAATGAAAAGGACATTGCGATCTTTAATTCTGCGAAACTTTTTTCTGAAACCGTGTCATCGGGAGAGGCTAAAGTATCACAGGAAAGAGGAGAAGGCAATGCGACTACGACGGAAGAAGCTGTTCCGTTTTAGGTAGCGAAGAGGGGGCTCTAGAAATTGGTTCTTCATTAGAGTCCCCTTTTATTTTTAAAGGGTGTTATGAACGTAGAAAAATTTATAGAAATATTTTCAGGATTAGAAAGAGCCTATGGTTCTTATGAGCCTGACGGAAATGTAAGATCTGATGGTAAAAAAGGCGGTAAAGCTTTTATTAACAAGCGATTAGTTACAAAAGAATTATGGGTTAATCATTTACAAGGAAAACAAAGTTTAGGAATTATACCAATCACCGACAACTCTACTTGTAGGTGGGGATGTATTGATATTGATGTGTACGAAGGATTTGATCACAGCATATTAATTAAAGAAATAGAAAAAAATAAATTACCTGTTGTTGTTTGCAGATCAAAGAGCGGCGGCGCACATATATTTATTTTTACTACTGAACCAATCTCTGCAAAGTTAATGCGATTAAAACTTCATGAGTTTAGAGCTCTTCTTAGTTACGGAGATGCAGAAGTTTTTCCAAAGCAAACAGAACTAGATACGGAGAGAGGGGACACAGGAAACTTTTTAAACCTTCCTTACTTTGATGGGGATAGATCGGTGCGTTATGGTTTTAACGGAAAAGCTGAATCACTATCTGTAGATGATTTTATAGACTTTGTTCAAACAAAAATAATTTCAGAGAAAGATTTAAAATCATTTAGATTAAAAAAAAGAAAAACAAAAGAAGAGCCTGAAGGTTTATTAGCAGATGGTCCACCTTGTTTACAAGGTCTAGCTCAAGATAAAATTCAAAAAGGAATGCGCAATGAATGCATGTTTCAATATTCTGTTTATGCAAAAAAGAAATGGGCAAATGAAAACTGGCAAAGTAAGGTGCACAGTTTTAACACATTAGAAAACTTCACAGAAATTTTAGATTACAGAGAAACTGATACTGTTATCAAAGAACAAGAGAAAAAAGATTATGGATACAAATGTAAAACAGAACCCTTTAAAGGACGATGCAATAGAACAGAATGTCGTTCTCGTAAATGGGGCATTGGTGATTTCTTTGAACCACAGATTTCTGGTTTACAAAAATATGAAACAGATGATCCTCAATGGTATTTAAATTTTACAATTTATACTGATGAAGGAGAAGAGGTTAGACGAATCAAATGCAACACGGAAGAATTATTTGATCAAAGAAAATTCAGAAAAAAATGTATGGATGTTTTAACTGTATTGCCTGATGCAATGGGCGGAGATGATTGGACTAAAAAACTACAGACGTTAATGGCTGATGCAGATGTAATTAAAATGGAAGAAGAGATATCTAAAGGCGGTCAGTTTGATCAGCATTTAAAATCTTTCTTAACAGACCAAGGCATCTCTGATGATGTTAGAGATCTATTGGTTGGTAATCCTGTTCGTAAAAGAATTAATATTAAGAATGATGAAGATCAAACAGAAGAGATTGATGCTATTTTATTTAATCCAAAAGATGTTGTTGATTATTGCACGAAGAAAAAGTTTACATCGCTAGATCAAACAAGAATGATATTAAGAATAAAAGAATCTTTTAAAGGAGATAGCCATAAACTTAGCGTTGATAATAATAAAAAATATGTTTGGTTTGTTCCTGATGATTTTCAAAAATCTAAAGATATTGAAATACCAGACATGAAGAAAGCAGAACCGTTTTGACCACTAGAAAAATATTTGGCCCCCCTGGCACAGGTAAGACACATACTCTTTTAAGTATTGTAGAAGAAGCTTTGGATAATGGAATAGAACCAAATAAAATTGGATACTTTTCTTTTACACAAAAAGCAGCGAAGGAAGCTATCTCGCGAGCCGTGAACCGTTTTCCACAATACGATAAAAAAGATTTTAAATATTTTAGAACGTTACACAGTTTAGCATACATAGAGCTTGGTCTTGGAAATGATTCAATGATGGGGGATGAAGACTACAAAGAACTTTCTGACAAATTAAATATAAAAGTTTCTAATCCTAATCAAAAGTTTCAACAGCTTGGGGTAGGGTGGCAAGATGATATATATTTACAAACGTATGATCTTTCCCGTATTAAACAAGTTAGTCTTGAGCATCAGTTTTTACATCCGGATACAGGGTTCTTAAAAGATGGAGAAGTCAAGTTAAGAAAAATTGCACGGGGGTATGAAAAATATAAAAAAGATAATAAATTCATAGACTTCACAGACATGATTATAGAGTACACAAAAAGGAAACTGTCGCCGCGCTTTGAAGTTTTAATTATTGATGAGGCTCAAGATCTTAGTAGCATTCAATGGGATATGGTAGAGCTACTATCACGTTCTTCTAAAAATGTTTATATTGCGGGGGATGATGACCAAGCAGTTTTTAAATGGGCGGGCGCAAGTCCAGAGAGATTTCTTAGATTAAAAGGCGAGCAAATTATTTTAAATCAATCGTACCGTGTTCCGTTAGCCGTGCAAGAAAAAGCGGTAAACATTATAAATAGAATTCCTGAGAATGAACGGGTTATGAAAAATTGGAACCCCCGTGATTTTGAGGGCATGTATAAAAAACATAATTTTGTTTTTTTTAATAATTTTAATTTTTATAATAACGATTGGTTAATTCTTGCTAGAACAAAATATCATTTGGATAACGTAGAAAAAGAATTAAAAAAATCAGGAGTGTTTTATTCTCGTTGGGATAAAAAATCTATTTCCGATCGATTATTGAATGCAATTATTTCTTGGACAGATATTTCAAGAGGTAAATCCATCTCACTAAAATCAGCAAAAGATATGTATAGTTACATGAAAATAGATAAAAATGTCTCTCACGGATTCAAAACAATGCCCAGAGCATTAGATACCGCTCAATATACCTATGAAGATTTAAAAAACAACTTTGGATTATTGGCAAAAAAAGATATGATATGGCGAGAATCAATGTCTGAGATATCAGAAAGCAAAGCACAGTACGTAAAAAAAATGTTAGAGAATAAACAAAATTTAAAAAAAGAACCTGAAGTACGTCTCTCTACTATACATGCTTCAAAGGGAGGCCAAGCATCAAATGTTTTATTATTTTCTGATCTATCCTCAAAAGCAGACAGTTCATATAAACGAAATAAAAGTGATGAAAGAAGAGTTTTTTATGTAGGCATGACAAGAGCAAAAGAACAATTGCATGTAGTGCGTTCAGAAACAATGTATGAGTTTGGAGAATTGTTTTGGAATTAAAAGAATTTAAAAAACATACAAGAACAACACTACGTGGTGTTCAAGAATGCTTACATAAACTGCCCCAACTTAAACGTCTTGATGTTGAGCGCTATCTAAAACTGGCGGTATTAGATTTGCAACTTGTGCTTAATGAAATACGGACGTTGGAAAGTAAATATGGCGAAGAAAAAAAGAAGTAAAAGCACTTTACAGATTCCGTTTCCGGAATTTAATTTTAAAAGAGAATTAGATTGGGCTCCTCCAGAATCTCTTCCCGATTTATCTGATGCAAAAGAAATAGCTATTGATTTAGAAACAAGAGACAAGGGTTTAGGTTCTGGTGTTGGTCCTGGTTGGGCCACCAAAAATGGATATCCAATAGGTATAGCCGTAGCTGTCGAAGGATGGAAAGGATATTTTCCTATTGCTCATGAGGGTGGTGGCAATATGGATAAGAATTTAGTTCTTCGTTACATGAAAGAAATTTTAAAATTACCTTGCGATAAAGTTTTTCACAATGCCATTTATGATGTTGGTTGGATGCATGCTTTAGATTTGCAAGTAAATGGTCGTATCATAGATACATTGATTGCGGCACCGTTAGTTGATGAAAATAGATATAGATACACTCTTGATGATTTAGGAAAAGAATACGTTGGAGAAAAAAAATCACAACACGATTTGTATGAAGCCGCGAAAGAATGGGGGGTAAATCCAAAAACAGAAATGTGGAGACTTCCTCCAATGTACGTTGGCCCTTATGCTGAACAAGATGCGGCGCTGACATTAAAACTATGGGGAGTTTTAAAAACACAAATAATAAAAGATGACTTATTAGATGTTTTTAAATTAGAGTCTGATTTATTTCCTGTATTGTTTGAAATGAAAAAACAAGGAGTACGCATTGACTTGGATAAAGCGGAGGTTACAAAAAAGAATTTATATAAACAAGAGCAAGGAATTCTTAAAAAGATTCATGACATCTCTGGCATGCATGTTGATATATGGGCAGCAGCTTCTGTTGCAAAAGCTTTTGATGCTCAAGGAATTACATACGACAAAACTGAAAAAACAAAACAAGCAAAATTGGATAAAGAGTTTTTGGTATCTCATCCTAGTGATTTGGCTAGGTTGGTTGTTAGGGCTCGTGAGATTAATAAAGCGAGAACCACTTTCATCGATAGTATACTCAAGCATTCGCACAGAGGGAGGATTTTCGCTGAGGTTAACCAAATGCGTAACGAGCAAGGAGGAACTATATCAGGNCGTCTTTCCATGCANAACCCAAACTTACAACAAATTCCNGCAAGAGACGAAGAAATAGGTCCNTTAATTAGAAGTTTATTTATTCCTGAAGAAGGAACGACATGGGGTTGTTTTGATTATTCGCAACAGGAACCGCGATTGTTAGTTCATTATGCATCTGTCTTAAAACAAGAAGGATCTGAAACATTAGTAAAAGGGTATCGTGAAGGGGATATAGACTTTCATCAAACTGTTGCTGATATGGCGGGCATAGATCGTAAACAAGCAAAGACAATTAATCTTGGTATGATGTACGGTATGGGTAAAGCAAAACTAGCAGAACAATTAAAGTTAACTTTAGGGGAGGCAGAAGAACTTTTTATTAAATATCATTCTAATGTTCCTTTTGTTAGACAAATTAGTAAACGAGCAATGAAACTAGCGGGGGACAGAGGATATATTAGAACGTTAAAAGGTCGTAAGTGTCGTTTTGATTTGTGGGAACCTTTAGAATTTGGTGCGGGATTACCATTACCAAGAAACGAAGCCGCCGCAAAGTATGGTGGATTCAGTAGATTAAAAAGAGGATGGACTTACAAAGCATTAAATAGACTTATTCAAGGAGGGGCCGCAGATCAAACAAAACAAGCTATGGTTTCTTTGTATGATGAGGGGTTTTTACCAATGATACAAGTTCATGATGAAGTAGATATTTCTGTAGAGAATGAAAAACAAGTAAAGAAGATTAAAGAAATTATGCAAACCTGTGTAGATTTAGAAGTTCCTAGCGTGGTAGATTATGAAAAAGGTGCATCGTGGGGCGAGATCAAGTAGTAGATAAACGTTGCACGCGTTGTAATACGTATAAGCGTTTAGAAGAATTTGATAGAAAAAAAGAAAACAAGATAGACGGCCGTAAGTCTTGGTGTAAAGCTTGTTCAAGCAGGCACAATAAACACGTTTGGACTAACGGAAAAGGAGACAGAGATAAAGCTGCTATAAGTGCAGACCCTCGTAAATTTTTTAATCATTGGTTAAAAGATGCAAAAAACAATAAAAGTAAAAACAGGCATCCTGTTGATCCTGATCTAACCGTTGATGATTTATTAGATCTATTTAAAAAACAAAATTATAGATGTGCTAAAACAGGTGTACTACTTACACATCTAAAAGGACAAAGAAAAGTCAACACTAACGTATCTGTTGATAGAATTGATAACGATTTAAAATTGTACACTTTAAGCAATATTCAGCTAGTTTGTTATAGATATAACCTTATGAAGGGCGACATGACAGAAAAAAAACTTGATAAATGGTGTAGAATAATTCTATTCTCTTCAGATGATTAAAACTTTCATATTAGTAGTAAGTTTGTGGGGTTATAACGGTGACACCTGGGTGTACACTGGTAATCAGATGGTGCTCAAAGAACCAATGCCACAGGAACAATGTGAAGTAATCGCGGCCAACTGGCAAAAGTTTGAGATGAATAAGTATTTTCGTTTTTCTGTAGAATGTATTGAGGATATTAGAAAAAATATTTAATCAATAGCTTCGTCTATCTTATCATTAATAGCTACAACGTTTGCTTCAATGACCGAGAGCCGTGCATCAATACGCAGCATATCTAAATCTTTTATTTTATTTTCATTAGCGACAACTTTATTCACCAACATACCATAACTGTAAATTACAGTCACGCCTGCAATAATAATTGCAGTAATGTTGATTTTAGATTTCATACATTATGCCAGCGTTGTTTGGATCTAAACTAAATGTAAGACTACCTGGCAAATTAAACGGTGAATCTTTCCTGTATTGTAATGACCTGTCGCCTATGTTTAGATCTAAACCTTTACCGTCATCAAGTTTTTTAAATCCCTGAACAAGCGGACTGTTAGAAAAACGATCTCCTAAATTATTAAGATTTAAAGCGCCAATTCCATCTTGAAAATTATTAAATAAGTTTCCTAAATTAAGACTTCTTGGTTCTTCCGGCACAACGGCTCCTTGATCAATAAGAAGATTTATACCATCATTTAAACTATTAGCATTCATAACTTGATACGGACTATTGTTGAAAGCATCCTCTGCATTAGCCCTTATAATTGTAGCGGGAGCATTAAAATCACCTTCATTTGAAAAAATATCAGCACCCTCAGCTGCTGCCATATTTTCTTCGGTATCTCTTGTTAACGGATCAAAACTAGATCGTTGCAATGGATATCTTAATGCTGGCATAATGCCGTCTCCACTATACGGAATAGGCCCATCTTCAATACCAAACATTTGTTTTATTGCCTGCACAGCAAACGGTCCTCGTTGCGCTGCTTGAGAAACTGGATACATTGTTTTCATCTCTCCTGGAAACTCATTTTGAAGTCTTCTTGTAGGATTTAAAAAATCTTTATCTATAACGCTTTGACGTAACTCGTTTCCTTTTGTCGTAAGAATAGGATCACCTGAACTTGTTCTTACATTTCCCTGTATTGTTAGTTCGTCATTGCCCTCTAAAACCTGTTGTTTAACAGTGTTCATAGCAAGATCTTTAACAAAGTTTTTTTGTCTTGATCTTAAATCTTTCGCCTGATCGGTATTACCACTTTCAATAGCTTTATTAATTCTTCTATCTAAACTACCAATACTTTGTTGAAGACTATCATTTTTTTGTTGATAGGTTTTAGTGCCTCCACTAGTTTTTGCTAAATAATCACCTCTTGCCATTATAATATCCCTTTACCACTTTTACCAAATTTCGTTGGAACATCAAGCGCCTTATACAGTTCCTCACGAACTTGAGGGTTTGTTCCAAATATTGGAACTGATTTTACTAATTCTCTTATTAGCTTTTCTTTTTCCCCGTCCGTCATTAAATCTCTTACGCCTTCTAAATAACTAATTAATCGGTGAACTATAGGGCCCATTAAGGCTTCTACTGGTCCGGATCCATACTTTTCTGCTCTAGCAGAGTCTAATAACAATTGTATTGGACCAAGAAAACCTGTTCTTTCCACCGCTCTAAATATATATTCTAGATCATCTTCGTTTTTTCGACGTGGGTTTCCTTTTGCTCCATATTGTATTGCTTCACGTAGTTCATTACCAAGAGCAGCGGCTAT
>JGI24004J15324_10000658_pt1 | contig 13866 bp, 24 predicted proteins | sample LinPmetageLP32_FD_15324 | JGI IMG/M metagenome (IMG submission 15324)
CCTAGCATAACATATAACATGTTCTACTTCAACCATTAGAATATTATCATGACTAGCGTTAGTCCTAAGACTAGCGAACCAGTCCAACACAATACAAACTCAGGGTCAGTCTTATACATGGTATACAAGAACATACCTAACCCTACTATGAGTCCAATGAAACATATCATTGCGACCCATACCCATAACATTACTATATCGTCTGTCATTTTATTGTTACCCTCAATTTTATTTCTTGTCTCGTCATTATATTTTTAAAGTGATGACTGTTTAAAAAATCATTTGAATACATATACATGTACTCATCTTTTAAATTTTCATTTGTATGTTCACTGCATACATCAAAGACTTTCTTTATATCTTCTATAATTTTCATTACTTGCTCCCACTGTTATATTAATTATCTGCTTTTACTTTTATCCAATCTTCTTTATCTTCCGACCAAATGAAAGTAACCCCTAAGACACCCTCTAAATAGTCCTTAACGTTTTGTGATACTCTGATATCGTATTCAGTATCTTCACGCTCTCCATCACCATTATGACGCCATGATTGGTCTTCCTCTTTTGCTTGGATATAAGCACATTCCGATTTTAAGTCTTGTAATAGTTTATCTTCTAGTTTCATTTATATCTCCAGTGTTTCACGTGAAACATTAAAGGGTAGAGATGATTCCCTACCCTATGTTATATGTAGCGTTAGGCTACTGCTTTCTTTTTAGATTGCATGTCATCAAGGTACATGATTGCTTTAGTTGATTTACTAAAGGCTGTCATCATTGCAGAAGGGTCATTCTTCAATGCCTTCAACCAGTTGTTTAGGTATGCAGAATGATTAGCGACTGGCTCTACTTCAACGCCCAATTGCACTGATAATATTGTAGCTCCTAACTCAGCAACCAATTCTTCAAAGGCATATGAACCTCTAAACGTATCATCTATATCTTTATCCTTACCCTTAGTGGATATTCCACTACGGTTACATCTATCTTCAGCACCTGTCCAGTGTACTAACTCATGCAACAGTGTTGCATAGTAGTTACCTTCAGCATCTGCGTCCTTAGTATCAAAGAACCTAGTCTTGTTAGGCATGTTAATATAGTCAAGTCTTGGGTGGTAAAACGCACCACCTGTCTCACTATATTTAACTGAAGCGTTAGTGTTTTGCACATACTCTTCAACCTTCCACTGAATAGCAAACTCAGATACTTGCTCATCAGTTTCAACTGGTGGTTCATACCCTTCCAATTGAGACTCATTGAACACCGTAAACGCATTGTAAAAACCATAGGTTTCATCTGTCTCATTTCCGTTATCGTCCTTCTTATGGACGACCTTCCACTTGATTAAGTCTACGCCTTTAGTGTCTTTTGGTATGATTCTACCTGCTTTTTTCCATTGAATATAAGTTGCCCAATTATTTACTGGATAATCTTTATCTTGTAACTCAAACAATAATATAAACGTGTTCATTCCACGATACGTTATCTTGCTACATGGATTCTTAGGTAGTCCCATTCCCATTTCAGTCCATGACTTTGACCAATCAGCCCCTGTTTCCATAGCTTTAATAATCTTGTCATAGATAGCTTGTATTTTTTTATTTATTTTCATAATATATTCCCATAAGTTGTTGTATTTCATAGCAATAGCTATGCAATTACAGGATGACTAGCACCCTGCAATGGTATAGGTATTGTATTTATCTATATAGTTCCATATGAATACCTGTATCTGATAGAAGGTATTACAATCGTATACACTGTGCTTCCATAATTGTCTTCTTTAATACCAAAGCAGTGTACTTGATAATTGATACACCTTCTTTTTCTTCTGCTTGACATAACTTTAAAGGACTTTATTCCAATTAAATTATTTTTTGATGATTTTATATAATCCATAATATTTCCATAAGTTGTTGATTTCACAGCTAAATGCTATGCAAAAACAGGGCGACATCACCCTGCGATTGTATAGGATTTACCCATAACTACGATAAGCTACGCTTTCAATGGCATAATGAAACTCATTAGGCATAAATAATCTAGTGATATAATCACCTTTATACAGTCCTTCAACGTCTACATCACCAAACGTCTGCATCTGATACATAATCTCAGATTCAAGGCTATCTATCACAGCGTATTGCTCAGTAGTTAAGTTTATATTTTTCATAATATCTCTCTAAGTTATTGATTTTCATAGTATAAATACTATGCAATTACTAGATGACATCACCTAGTAGTTGTATAATTATTATACGTTTTTGTATATTTTTTCTATTTCTTCCTGTTTCACCTCTAAAGCGTTGCCACGTCCACCAGTTTTTGCGTTCAAAAATCTCGTGATTTGTTTACTAGTTGTTGGACTATATTTAGTAGACGTGTAATGCCATAAGCCGTCAATAGCATATGCTACAGGCGTCCAATAACTAACTAATATTTCAACATCACTGCCGTTGTCATTCATTGAATACAACAGTTTTAAATTAGATTTATTAGTGCGTTTACCTTCATGAGTTATGTATTTTTCGTTTTCTATCATTTTATATACCTATTGTGTTGGTTAAGACTATCAAGCTACTACTTATGCCCACGCCATTGCACTCTATGACGTTTCCGTTTCGCTTGATAGTTTCGGATATAGAATCCTCGTCAGTTAACCTATCTCTTTTAAGTTGTTGATTTTCATAGCTTAAATGCTATGTATTTACAGATCAAAACCTGCAAATATATAGTATTTAACAAAGTACAAACGGAATTAAAACGGATAACCTGTCCACGCTTTACGCTGGATTCATAGTCCAATTTTAAAACCGTTCATACCCTGTGTTTATGGATATAAAAATATATAAAAATACTTCTACTCTTTATTTACTTGTAATTATCAGTGTTTATTTGACGGTTTTACTGGTTGCTCTATCAATTACTAAGTTCCTGCCACCCTTCTCTCTCTTGGACTAACCTATACATTGACATAGTTATTATGCGTTCCAGTATTTCCACGTCTTAAGCTTACGCAATGACTAACTGAATGTTATTACTTTCAAATTTTAGCTGAATTATCAACCTATCTTGATACATACGCTTATCGATAAGCCCCTACCTACTTTCTTACAAGTTAGATAATATATAAATTCTTTATATAATTGCTAGTACTTTCATACTACCTAGCATTGGCTTCTTATCCTGCTGTATCAAACTGACATTACCTTAATAGTCCTAGCCGTGTAATTGGCTGTCTATTTGTGCCGTGCGTCCTTCTGTGTTGCAAGTCTCATTAGTCGACCCTAAGGGTATATAGTTTAATCTCTTCAGATATGGAATCATGATGTTATCTACCCTTCCAATATGTTCTACTATACTCTCATTTCAAAGCCTGTCAAACGTTATTTTTGTAAAACATGTAATTATTTTAATTTATTTTTTCACCCTTCAAAAACGGCTATTAAATACCCTTCTATATAGAGCAATATACAATCATAAATCGTATGAAAAACGTACAATATTTGCTGTACGATATTCATACAAAAACAGTACAAAAAACGTACATATTAGATTTTGCTTATATTCCCAATTTGACCGGTTTTATCAATAAAAGACATAGAGACAAGCCTTGCAAATAAAATCCATGTTACACTATTGATTAGAGCGTTAGAAGGCTATACGCATTATGACAATATCAATGACTTACGAACGTTTCTTAATTAATAATTTAAGTACTATAATTTTAGTTTTCGCCCTTCATTCAGTGGCTAATTGTCATAGAGTATATAAAGAAATACATAATTATATTTTTAGTAATATATTGGTAGTATGATACCCATTAGATGACTAGATAGAGTGTTGGATAGTAGTCCCTGCTCACTCACTCACCTGCCTAGAATAATTTTATTGTACGATATTCATACGATATTATACGAACATTCTAGAAGACCCCATGACCCCCTATAGCCTAGCCGACCACATATATATCTCTATTGCACTCATTGGTGGCTAATTCAATCTAGTACAACATAATACTAGACCCTATTAGCACCTTATCAATATAACTATTGACAACATGTTTTTAAAAATCATATACTTAGAAGTGGATTACTATGTCTCTCTCACTATGAATAAAGATAACGAAAGAATGAACGAGATAATCTCTACCCTAAAGAAAAGGTCGGAGGAAGATAAATTAAAATACTATCAGCCTTATCAGTTTCAAAAGAGATTTCACTTCACCAGCAAAGAAGCTAACCAAAGATTGTTAATGGCTGCCAACCGAGTAGGTAAGTCCTATGTTGGTGCTATGGAAATGGCTATACATCTAACAGGCAGTTACCCTGATTGGTGGGAAGGTAAACGATTTGAAGAACCTATCAAGGCTTGGGTGTGTGGTGCAAGTAATGAAACCACAAGAGATATATGCCAAAAAGAATTATTCGGACAACCTGACAACCCTAGAGATAGAGGTAAAGGTTCAATACCCAAACACCTTATTGGTGAGACTACAAGGAAACCTGGTGTGCCTAATGCTCATTCATCAGTATTAGTTAAACATTCTTCAGGTGGGTGGTCGAGGGTAGCTTTCAAAGCCTACGAAATGGGTAGTGAAAAATTTATGGGGGAGTCCATGGATTTGATATGGCTCGATGAAGAACCCCCACAAGATATTTATTCACAATGTATTACTAGAACCTTAGATAAAGAAGGACAAGTCTATATGACCTTTACTCCTGAATCAGGTATGACTGAGGTAGTACAGAACTTTACATCAGATTTAAAACCCTCACAGGCTCTCATAACAGCAGGTTGGGAAGATGCAGACCATCTAACTACCAAGATGAAAGAACAAATTTTACAAGCCTTACCCCCCACGAAAGGGAGATGAGGTCTAAAGGTATACCGATGATAGGAAGTGGATTGGTATTCCCTATTCAAGAAGACGTATTAAGCTGTAATCCCTTCACAATCCCACCACATTACGCTCGGATTGCAGCGATAGATTTTGGTTATGACCACCCTACAGCCGTAGTATGGTTAGCTTGGGACAGAGACGAAGACATTGTTTATGTTTATGATTGTTATCGTATGGCTAAACAAATACCTTCTTATCACGCAACCCATATCAATGAGAGGGAAGGGAGTGATTGGATTCCTATAGTATTTCCTCACGATGGATATCAGCATGACAAAGGCTCAGGCGTAACCCTTGCAGAACAATACCGTGATAACTATGTCAATATGTTACCGTTTCATTTTGAAAACCCTCCAGCGATTGGAGAGAAAAGAGGGGGCAACTCTGTTGAAGCAGGATTGATGGAGATGTTAGATAGAATGGAACACGGAAAATTTAAAGTATTCAATACCCTTTATGACTGGTTTGAGGAGTATCGAATGTATCATCGTAAAGATGGAAAGCTAGTCAAATTAAAAGATGACTTAATGTCGGCTACAAGATATGCTGCATTGAGCTTAAGACATTCAACAACAAAAGGTTCACGTTGGCAATCTAAAGGAACACTAGCTCCTGATGTAGCAATCGTGTAAGGAGACAATTATGACTTACTCAAAAGACAAAAAAAAGTACAAGAAAAAAACATCTTAATCAAAGGAAAAAAATAATGTTATTAGCAAAATTTTTAATAGACAATATAGATAAAGTACCAGCTTTAAACGCTGTAAAATCTATTCAAAAAAAATCACCTGTAGGTAGTTTAACTACATCAGATGTTTTTATGAATAAATATACTTTATTAGGCAAAAAACGTAAAAATTTAATTGGGTAAAAAATGGCAAAAAAAATGACAGAAGATGAGTTAGTAGCTCATCTTAATAATGAAATAGAGTCTTCCACAGGAAACTTCAATACAGAACTATCTGCTCAAAGAGAAGAGAACATGGAGTATTACCTAGGCGAAAAGTTTGGTAATGAGATTGATGGTCGTTCTGAGATTGTTACAACCGATGTACGAGACACTGTTGAATACATTATGCCGAGTCTTATGCGTATCTTTACAACGCATAACAATATTGCTGAGTTTGAACCCCAAGGTCCTGAAGATGTAGAGATGGCACAACAAGCTACCGACTATGTTAATTATGTTTTTAACAAACAGAACAATGGCTTTAAAGTTTTATACGATGCTTTCAAAGATGCGTTGATATCTAAGACAGGTATCATCAAACACTTTTGGGAAGAACGAGAAGAGATTAAAACGGATACTTATGAGAATTTAACTGAGGTTGAATACCAGTCTGTCCTAGCTAATGATGAAATGGAGATAATTGAGCTTAGTAAAAACATACAAGAGAAGCAACAAGTAGATGATTTTGGTACATTGATTAGTCCTGAGATAGCGTCATACGATTTGAAAGTAAAATGTACTAAGAAATATGGGCAAGTCAAAGTAATATCTGTACCTCCTGAAGAATTTTTAGTTTCAAGACGTGCATCATCTTTAGAAAACGCTTCATTCGTTTGTCATAGAGTAAAAAAATCAGTATCAGACTTAATCTTAGAGGGATATTCTAAATCTTTAGTAGAAGATATACCCACTTATACACAGAACAATGCAGAATATAACGAAGAAAGACAAGCAAGGTACTCTTATGATGAAGATTCTACCCCAGGAGACGAAGGCAAAGGTCCGTCTAGGAAGGTTTGGATTGATGAGTGTTACAGTTACATAGATTATAATAATGACGGCATAGCCGAGCTAAGAAAAATTACTATTGGTGGGAATACAATACTCGACAATGTTGAAATAGACTCAATTCCTTTCTCAACTATTTGCCCACTACCAATTCCCCACAAGTTTCACGGTATGTCCGTGGCTGATACAGTTAAAGACATACAATTAATTAAATCAACTATTGTAAGAAACATATTAGATAATATGTATTTAACTAATAACGCAAGATATGCTGTATTAGCAGGACAAGTTGAGTTAGATGATTTGCTTTCCTCAAGACCTGGTGGGATTGTAAGAATGAGAAGTCCAAATGCTGTAACACCTTTACCAACGCCACAAATGTCAGGCGATGCGTTTAAAATGGTACAGTATTTAGACCAAGTTCGTGAAGAAAGGTCAGGAGTATCTAAGATGACGCAGGGATTAAACCCTGATGTTTTAAATTCACACGTAACTACAGGGGCAGTTGCAGCCGTTACGGAATCTTCTATGCAAAGAATAGAATTGATAGCAAGAATCTTTGCTGAGACAGGAATTAAAGATTTGTTTAAAAACATTTACAAGTTAATACAAAGATACGAAGACAGAAAAAAAATATTTTATTTGAATAACAAGTTTGTTCCTATTGATGTCTCTCGTTGGAGAGATGAGCTTAACTGTAATATTAATGTTGGAGTAGGCTCAGGCAGTCAGCAAACTAAGATGCAAACTATGACTGGCATAATGACTATCATACAAGGATTAATTCAGAACGGTGGTATGGGTACTATGGTTACGCCACAGAACGTATATAACGCTGTATCAGAGTTTATTACCCAATCAGGTTATAAGAATCCTGATATGTTTGTAGCAAACCCTGCTAATATGCCACCACCACAGCCACCACAACCTACAGTTGAAGAGAAGATTGCTAATCAGAAAGCTCAGATTGAATTAGAAAAACTTAAACTTGAAGCTGCTGAAGTAGAACTTGATACTAAGATTAAACAACAAGCACTTGAGCTTAAAAAACGTCAAGCTAAAGTTGATACCATGATTAAGATGGAAGAATTAAAACTTAAACAACAAAAACTAGAGCAAGGTGAATTTGAAATTGCAATGGAAGCAACTCAATTAAAATCAGTTGCTCCTGGAGATGAGTAATGGCTTTAACTAAAAAACAAAAGGCTACTCTTGAAAAACATAAGGTTCATCATACTGCTAAACATATGGCAATGATGCGTATGCTTATGAATGACGGCACATCTTTTACAGCTGCACATAAACTAGCAATGAAGAAGGTAGGCAAATGAGATACCCAAAGTATAATCCTGACTATGACAAACTAGGTGCAAGAAATAAAGTAATTGGTAAAGAAATAAAAGTATTGGTTAACGACAAAAAGATTAATTATAAAAAATCATTGGAACTTGCTCTTAATAAATTTCCTAAAACTAAAAAATTACCATTTGCATGAAAGATTTAAACGAGCTTAACATTGAAATAGAATTGATTAAGAAAGATATTAATGATATAAAAAACAATCACTTACATCATATTGAAAGAGACATGAGAGATGTAAAGATAGAAGTCTTTAGGTTTAAATATATTGTTTGGGGAGCTGTACTTATATTTATATTAGCAACAGATAATTTTAAAGAATTGTTGAGGTTACTTTAAATGGCAAAAAGCAAGAACACACCAACCAATCCTTCTCTTTATTCAAGAGTAAAAACAGCTGCTAAGAAAAAATTTAAAGTTTATCCATCAGCATATGCTAATGCTTGGCTTGTAAAAGAATACAAAAAAAGAGGTGGAGGTTACAAAAGTGGCTAAGTCTACTGGTGGTCTTACCAAATGGTTTAAAGAAAACTGGGTAGACATTTCTGCACCAAAGAAAAAAGGAAAGTTTCAAAAGTGTGGTCGTCCTAAAAAAAGTAAGCGAGGTTATCCAAAGTGTGTACCAGCTTCAAAAGCAAAAAGTATGACAGCTGCTCAAAGAAAATCAGCATCACAAAGAAAAAGGGCAGCAGGAAACAAAGGACCTAAGCCAACTTATGTCAGAACATCTGCAAGAAAAAAAACATAATGAAAGACCCAGTAACAATATCAGCATTAGACAATACAGAATTACAACAACTTATGTTGAAATATAGGATTTCAGTAAACGAGTTACACTTGAAGACATCAATCTCTAAGAATGATATTCATGGGTATCTCAATGGAAGAAAAAGTATACCCACTTATGTAGTGGATACAATCAACCAAATAGGAGAAAACAATGGCAGATAAAGATACTACAATAAGAGAAGGACAAGAAGCAGAAAGATTGCTGAAAGACCCTTTGCTTATTAAATCTTATGAAGTTATCCAAAACGATATCTTTCAACAATGGATAAGAACAGAAATAATGGAAACTGAAAAAAGAGAATCCTTATATCATTCGCTACGAGGTGTACTTACAGCACAGAATGTACTTGTAAATACAGTTGAAAGTGGCAAAATAGTTCAAGAAGAATTAAGGGGAGGTAAATAATCATGGCAAAAGATGATATCCCTATACAAGAATCCACCTATCGTGGTGTACCTGTAACTGATGTAGCATCAGCACAGGCAGCATTACTTCAATCTATGCAGACTCCTGAAAAGGAAAAACCTGCTGAAGAAGAAATGCAAACAGAAACAACGGAAGAAGTTTCTGCACAGGACACGGAGTCCGAATCAGTACAATCAGAAGCAGACAATCCTGATGGCTTAACTGCTGATGACTTAGTAGACCAAGACCAAGAAGTAGAAACTGAGACACCTAATATTTATACCATCAAAGTAGATGGTAAAGATGTTGAGGTTACGCTTGAAGAACTACAGAACGGTTACAGTAGACAAGCTGATTACACAAGAAAAAGTCAAGTATTGGCAGAGCAACGTAGAAAAGCTGATGAAGAATTAGCTACGACTCAACAAGAAAGACAGCGATACTCTCAAGCCTTAGAGCAATTAGGAGATTCAACAGATTACGAAATATCTCAGTTCGCAAATGTTGATTGGAATAAACTCAAGGACGATGACCCAATGGCTTATATGCAGCAAAAAGATGCTTTAAGAGATTTGCAAGATAGTAAGAGAAAACTAGCAGATGAAAAAGCAAGGATTGCAGCAACCAATCAAAAGGAATATGAAGCCAGTCTTGTTAAAGCAAGAGAAACTCAGATAAAAATATTGACAGAAAAATTACCTGAATGGGTAGACCCAACTAAAGGAACTAAACTAAAGTCAGATGTAAAAAATTATGCAATGACTGAGGGTTTTAGTGAACAGGAGATTGATATGTTAATGGACGCTAGAAGTATTAAAGTATTAAACGATGCTAGAAAATATAATGAACTTCTTAAAAGTAAAATTTCTAAGAAGAAGCAGAAGATAGTACCGAAGATGCAAAAGCCTGGGACACCTCAAAGCAAAGAAGATAATAGGTCTGATAAGATGAAAGCACAAAGAGCAAGATTAAGAAGGTCAGGACATATCAATGATGCTAAAAGCGTTATTGAAAGTCTTATGAACAAATAATCTAATACTATAACTTTTTTATAAAGGTAATCAAAAATGGCAATATACGCAGACGCATATGAAACCTTCGACTCAAATGATAAGAGGGAAGATTTGGCAAATGTTATTTATAACATCTCGCCAACAGACACGCCATTCATGTCTTCTATTGGTACAGGAAATTGTGCTGGTACATTACACGAATGGCAAACAGACTCACTAGTAGCAGCAGCAACTAACGTGGTAATGGAGGGAGACAATGCTCCTTCAAGACAATTAGTTGCTACTTCTAAACTACTTAACCAAACGCAGATTTCTACGAAACCTGTAGTAGTTACTGGTACTCAAGAAGTTGTTTCTAAAGCTGGTGTAACATCAGAGATGGCTTATCAAATAGCTAAAGCTGGTAAAGAACTAAAACGTGATATGGAGTTTGACTTAACAGGTGTTAATGTTGCAACTGTTGGTTCATCAGGCACAGGTCGTAGACTTAGAGGTTTCGAAGCATGGTGTAATACTAACGACTCTCATGGTGCTGGTGGTTCTACACACGGTACAACTGGTGCAGTTACAGATGGAACTCAAAGAGTTTTAACTGAAGCACTGGTCAAATCAAGTCTTAAATCTTGTTTTGATGAAGGTGGTAATCCTGACTTAATGTTAGTTGGTTCATTCAACAAACAAAAAGTATCAGGTTTTACTGGTAACTCTACTCGTATGGACATGGCAGCAGATAGAAACCTAGTGGCTACTATTGATGTTTATGTTTCTGACTTCGGTGAAGTTAGAGTAGTAGCTGATAGAATCTTGAGAAGCTCAGGAAGAACAACTATGATAGTGGACACAGAAATGTGGACTACTGCTATGTTGAGACCTTTCCAAGTTCAAGACTTAGCAAAAACTGGTGATGCTGAAATCAAACAATTATTAGTTGAATACACTCTTGTTTCTAAAAACGAGAAAGCATCAGCTAAAATTGCAGATTGCACAACATCATAACTTAAACATTTCATAACCCCATAAGGTTATTGTTAGGGGTAGGCGTGGTTTCCTACCCCACTCAGATACATTTAATAATGACCTTGAAGAAGGTATCGCTTCGGAACGAGGGTTATTAAGATTGGAGAAATTTAATGAGAACATTAAATGATTATTTTATATATGGCGAAATAGCTAGTGTATCAACAGCATCAAGCACATTCGTACCTGTACCTGACGGTGGCAGAGTAATTAAAATTATTACTGCTTTGCAAGGTGCAATTACATCAGCTAACGCTGCAATTAGTTTTGAAATTAGTGGTACTGCTATTACAGGTGGTGGCATTACAGTTGCACATTCAGGCTCGGCAGCAGGTACTGTAGATTCAGCAGAACCAACAGCAGCCAACAGGGTTGAAGAAAATGGAACAATCGAAATGATTACAGACGGAGCATCTTCAGGTGCAAAAAAACTATGTGTAACATTTGTAATTAGGAGATAAGAATGAGTAATTGGAGCTTTGGACAAAGAGTCATAGTTAATCATACTAGAACAGTTAATCAGACAGGAACGCAAAGAACAGATGCTTTTAGTGATGGGGTTACTTATGTAAGAGTTACTTCTGACACAACTGGTGTTTTTGTTGCATTTGGTAAAACACCAACAGCAGCCGTTAATACTGGTATCCGTTTAGTAGCTAATGAACCTAAGACTTTTAAAATAGATAACGCTGACAAACTTGCAGCTATTGTTGCAAGTAGTACAGCTAATGTTTTTGTAGAGGAGCTTAGTGAATAATGAGTAGAAAGTTAGGAGATGGACAAACATTTCACTTTCATTCTGCCGATGGCACTGGTGCTATACAACATAAGTCAGAAGACTTAACAAAGCTACTTGACCAAAACAAAAGATTGCAGCAGGAAGACCACAGTATAAAAGATGAACTTCGATTATCTGCAAGGATTCCTGTTACAATCTATTATGAATGGAAGAAAAAATTTGGTGTAGATTTATATAATAAAAATCATGCACCAGCAGTCAGAAAACTATTAAACAGTCCTGACTATAGATACTTAAAAACAACAAGTAGAGTAATATAATGGCAATATCAACATACGCAGAACTAAAAACATCTATAGCAAACTGGTTAGACAGAGAAGATTTAACAGATATTATTCCTGACTTTATTGCTTTAGCTGAAACAAGACATAAAAGAGATTTTAAAATAAGAAGAATGGAAACTAGAGTAACGGCTAATACAATAGCTGATACTGAGTATTATACTTTACCTGATGATTATGTTGCTATGCGTAATATTAAATTAAATGGCGACACAAAGATTCCCTTAGAATATTTAACTCCTGAAATAATGGATAGATTACAAGCAGGTAGCCAAACAGGTTGCCCAAAAGCCTATTCAATTAAAGGTAATGACATACAAATAAGACCTATACCTGATGGCGTTTATGAGATAGAAATAGCATATTACAAAACATTTACAGCTTTATCAGATTCTAATACTACAAACGATATGCTTACTCATCACCCTGATGTTTATTTATACGGAGCATTAGTTGAAGCAGAGCCTTATCTTATGAATGATAAAAGAATTGATGTATGGGCAGGGTATTATGATAGAGCCAAAAAAGATATTATAGATTCTAACGAAAGAGATAGACACTCAGGTACAGCACCTGTAACAAGAATTGATTATGGATTATATTAATGACTACATGGACTATTGTTTCATCAAATTCAACCACATGGAGTATTATTCAAAATACATCAGAAGGATATTTTGAAACAGAAGATAACTTAGATTTATTAGTAACGGAAACAGGATTACTGTTTCAACAAGAAGGGGGAGTTGTTATAGCTCCTGATGACTGGCAAGATGTTCCAGTTACAGCAACTACAACATGGACTGAACAATAAATGGCGACACAAAAATTTAGTGATTTAACAGCAACAACAACCCCTAATACAGAATCTGTATTTGCTATAGCACATTCAGGCTCTAATTTTAAATTAACGATTACAGATTTAGCAGCTAACTTACCAGCAGTTACGGCAACAAGCATTATATCTTCAGGCACATTGACTACATCAGGCAACGCTACTATAGGTGGTGATTTGACCATAACAGGCGATGACCTAACTATGGGTACAAATACCAGTGGTGCAGCTTTGATAGCTGATGGAACAAATTTCAATCCTGTCGTTATATCAGGTGATATATCTATAGGCACTACAGGTACAGCAGCGATTGGTACAGGCGTTATTGTTAACGCTGATGTAAGCTCAAGTGCAGCAATAGCCTTTTCTAAGATGGCAAACCTTACAGTATCGAGAGCATTGGTATCAGATGGTAATGGAGATGTATCAGTATCAGCAGTTACATCAACGGAAGTTGGTTATTTAGATGGTGTATCTTCAGCAATACAAACACAATTAAATGCTAAAGCATCATCAAGTTATGTACCTACTGCAATTACAGTTGCAGATGAATCAACAGATACTACTTGTTTCCCTTTGTTTACAACGGCAGCAACTGGGGACTTAGGTCCAAAGACAGCATCAGGATTAACTTTTAATGCTAATACAGATGTATTGTCAGGTACTTTTGCAGGAAATATTACAGGAAATGTAACAGGTAATACTTCAGGTACATCAGGTTCGAC
>JGI24004J15324_10000660_pt1 | contig 13828 bp, 11 predicted proteins | sample LinPmetageLP32_FD_15324 | JGI IMG/M metagenome (IMG submission 15324)
TTGATGGTGTATTAAGACACACCTAGCACAATATCAGGAGAGGTAGAACAATAGTTCAACAGACTTCCTCTTTTGCCAAAAGGTTAAGATGTGATATCATATTTCTATGGATATATTAAAAAGATTATTTCAAGCATCACAATGGTTAGCATTTTTACCATTTCTATTAGCAATGTTTATGTTGATTGTGTTTGGTATTATACTAGGTGAGGTTATTGATGATGATGCAGCATTTAATTTAACTATCTTTATACTTCCATATCCTTCAATTATCCTAATAAGATGGATATTATTTAAAGAATGGGTATTCTTACCTTGGAAGAAAGGTACAACTAAAGAGGATTAAAGCTTAATTAATTGTCTGCAAGAAGTATAAACAATTCTATTATCATACTCTTCTACTAAAAATAATTCATCTCTTTGATTAAGTCTTGTAACTGCTTTTTTACTTTTTGTATTATTTTTATTATATTTTATTTGTTGATAGCATTTTTCTTGATTATCATAAACCATTACACCAGTCAGCATACTTGGTTCCATAGTGCTCAACATTATAGTCACATATACCAGTCCATACATCATTAGATTTTATTTTCTTCTAATGATTTTAGAAATTCAGCCTTGCGTTTTGCTTGATATTTTTTTACATAATCAAAACCTTTAAATACCTTACACTTGCCTTCATACTGATAATCAATAACTACATTACCATTTCTCATTTCTTCTTCATTAAAAACATATTCAATTATTTCTAAAGTTTTTCTATTAACTCTAGTTTCATCCATCTTTATATTTGCATAGTGGTATCTTACCCAAGAAATAGTGTTCTCATTTAAAAACAAAGATACTTGATAAGTTTTAATATTTGGACTTTCTGGTTTAATACTTAATTCACCTACTATGTTGTAACCAACGCTTACATTTACTACAGTATCGTTATTGAACCAAAATACTATTCTAGAATTTTTACCAAGTTCTTTATTATTGAGAGTTTTTACATTTTTCGTATTACAATCTAAACCTTTCCCATCTAACTCACCTGCAAAGGATTGAGTAGAAAAAACAAATAACAGTACAAATAAAAAATATCTCATACTGCTATTATAAATAGTTTAGATGTTAAGTAAAGTTTAGCCTGATGTATCAGCTACCTCTTTTACCAGATAGTTAGATGAGTTATAATTTTATTTTATAAATAAATATGGAGTATAAAATGAAACAATACATAACTGGTCTTTTATTTGGTATATCACTAACAGTAGGTACATTATTCTTAATGGGTAACAAATCAATTAATGCTAACAAAGTAGATATGGTCTTTTCTGGTATTACTGCAGGAGGAGGAGTATATATACTAGATAGAAATACTGGTGATTCATACTATTTGCATAAATCTAAGAAAACTAAACAAGTAATGAATTAATATGAAATACATTTCAATAATATTAACGAGTTTGTTTTTAGTAGGTAATGTTAATGCTGATACAAGAGTAATAGAAGTAATACCTAAAAAGACTTTTAATGTTGGTGGTAAAGAGAGAGCTTACTTGGTTTGTATTGATGGTTATAAGTTTATATACACTTACGCTTTTTTGGACAACCCTACTTCTACTATGACACAGTTTTTTGAGGAGAGAGATGGTAAGTCTTTACCTGCTAAATGTTAAATAAAAAAATACTTCTATTATCTTTTCCAAAATAAAAAATGTGTTAAAATGTCTTATGAATAAAATTATAATTATATTTATGCTAATTTTTTTAACTGCTTGTTACAGTGTTAAACACTATAAATTTGACGAATATAGAAATATGGATGGTAATACTGAACAATCAGAATTAGAGAGAGTGTTTGCTGAATGTGAAGTACTTGGGGAACAATCCAAGGCAGAAAGTGAAGATGGCATAATGAAACGAATTTACTCTTATAATAAAATTGTAGATGCTTGTATGCGTTCAAAAGGATTTAAGAGATTTAGTAAAGGTTATTAACTCTCCTTATTATATTTAGCAGTCATAGAAGCTAGAGTTTCTAAATACTGTTGCTCCTTTTTCTTTTTCTGTTGCATAACTTTTTCAAGTTGTAGTTGTAGGTAATCTTTTTTTTCTTTAGGTTTATTTTTTCTATCTAATTTGTTTTCATTTATTATCATTTTTGTTTTCCTTGTTATAAAATTATTTACTCATGTGGGTAAATTACGCAAGGTTACGTAATGCGTAACTTTAAAAAGAGGAAGCAATAGAAAGAATGGGTTATTCAAAACTACTACTTCCAACTCTAATTAATACTCGTTGAAGCATTAATAATTCTTGGTTTATTCAAATCAATTGGAAAATTAATCGCTTCAAAGCTAGAATTAATATCGCCACCATTCCATGCTGTGCTCTCTTCTCTATGCTCGTTTAATATGTAATGGTCATCATTTAAGTTTGCATGGCATAGCCTATGCTCTGCTATCGTTAATGGACTCATATGCATAGGGTTTACACATCTTGGGTTGTGGCATTGATGATGTGCTTGAAGAAAACTTTCCTCTTGCTCTGCTGTGTAATCTACTGACTGTCTTTTTATAGACCAATCTTTCCATGGATGAGCTACCATTGTGACTAACCTGTGTGGTCTGTTGCTATGTAATTTCGTATCTACCAAACTTGCACCATCCATTAGCTCTGGATATAAATGTTTCAATAGTTTTTTAGTAAAGACAGGATACTTACCTTCTATTTCTGGAAACTCAAGACACCACCTGTGTTGGTCATTTTTATCATACCACCTATTGTTCTCTGATAAGATGTTTGGTATTGCCATTTCAATGGTTCTTCTTGCTATTAAGTACATGAGCGTAAAGTCTTTACTATAAGTCTTATCATAATAATTACCTATATCTTCTAACATAGGTGCAGAGTACGATGGCATTACAATTTGTTTATAGTTTGCTTCTATATATTGTGCATTGAGTGGTTGTTGTGTATACATCTTGTGTTTGATTTCAGAGTGTGCATTTTTAAATTCATCAAGATTCTTGGGCTGTAGTCCTTTAACATGTACTACATTTCTTAGTTCTTGGGCGTTCCATTTCATCACTCGTTTTCTATTTGGATACTTTGCAACTTGTGAGATATTTAGTTTGCTAAAGCAAATGCCTAACTTCTTTGCAGTTATGTTTCCCTCTGACTCCTGCTCTATTTCTTTACTAGATATTAGTTCTTTACTAGGATTAGTTAACAGATAATAAGCCACAAATTCAAGATAGCTATAGTATTCATCTCGTTTCTTTTTAGGCAAAGAGCTTTTTAATTGTACCCATTCTTTTTTAAGATTCATTTAAATTACCTCTGCTTCTCTATTAAAAACTTTTAAATGCGATGGTATCTTAGTGTTGAGGTATCCTAGTAATTGTATCTCTGATATTTTTATAGGGTTAGTTCTTAGTGGTGTAATAATATTTCTTTCTATTAGCTTATAGATATTAGCTTTATCAGATTCTAGGTATTCTGATGCTTCTCTAACAGTAAATTCTCTATACATCATAGGCGTTTATTCCTTTTATTAATGATTAATTTATACCAATATTTTTAATTAATTATTATTGGTAGATATACTAATAGTATACACTATTCACCATGGTTTGTCAAGTAAAACATAAATATTTTTAGTGGTAATCTATGACTATAGAACCTGTTATTTTTGGTGAATATGTGGCTTGTCTATTATATATATGTATATGGACACGTAATTCTTTGGGTGTACCCTGCTAAAATGATGAGCAGTTAATCATTTCTGAAATAAAGGATACCTTGCTTTCTGCCATTCTTAAAAGAAAATGATGATACACCCTCATATTATAATCATATGTATGGCTGTTCCATGTCTATGTAGCCCTACTTTATATTGGCATGTACTTGTCTATTCAGGGCTATTACTTGCCTTATACTTTATAAATCTTTATAGCCTTACTGCTATGTATTAAGTTTATGTGATAGTAATATTAATATCAGCATTGAACTTCTTTACATAAAACTTTATAGTATTCTTACGCCACATTAGTATATGGGTATTACACTATATTGGTAATATAGAAAACCAGATTCAAGCTCTGGATGTGGCACAGAATTAAGAGATAAGGATAATTTATGAATTGGTCTATGATAGCAACTGTGATTTTTTTAAATGTACCAGAGGAACCACCTAAAGTTACCTCACAACTTTATCCAAGTCTTGAAAGCTGTACAAATTATTTGGATATATTGCCTAAAACTTTTCCAAAGAATTTTTCTTATAGTTGGGGAATAGATAAAGCAACTAAACAAAGATTTTTACTTATGAAAAATCCAGAATTCCCAAATAGTAGAACTTTTGTAAAATGCATTAAGAATGTAAAACTATAATTATTACCACTAGATTACCACTAAATAGATATTAAGGATAATAATAATAAAAATAAAAGCTAGTAAAAACAAAGACTTAAGTAAAAAATATACTGAGTGTTAATGACACTTGGTAAGTATCACAAAAGAAATATCCTAACCTGTTTATCAGCCTCAATACATCACATAAATCCTAGATATTAGACGTTAATGAAAATAACTTCCACTAAGTTACCACTAAATTTAGCCCTTTTTATTACCACTAAACTACCACTAAACAGTTAAAAGATAATACTTGACAAACTCCCTATGATGCTATACATTGGTCTTGATTATGGTAGATAAATTAAAGAAAATCAGGACTGATGTTAAAGGACTCTCTATTAAAAATGGAAGTTACTTCCTTGAGCGTATGATTAAAAAAGAAAGACTCAGGCGAATGATAGGTAGAGTGGGAAGCTTTAGTAATAGTGCTAATGAGGACAAGGTTAAGGCTGAAGATATAGCTTTAAATTTGGTGAGAAAAGTAACTGACCATGGGCTCGCAAGTATTGAGGGCATTGGTGCTACACCTATACTGACAAGCCATGATAAAGGGCTAACTCTTGCAGAAGTACTAGAAGATTATATTACAAAAGCGTCTAAGTATGGAACTCCTAAAACACAGGGTAAACCCATAGCCCCACAAACAATCAGAGGCTATAGAGAGCTCGTAAAACATGCTTGGTCACCTTTGATGAATCTGCCAATAGCAAGTATCAATAAAGAACTCTTGAGAAAGTGGTACATGGATTTGGTTGATGAGGGATTTAAAAATAATTGGTCTATTAGGCACAACGAGGCACTCAGAAAATTAGCTAGAATATTCACTTGGGCTATGAATGAAGAGTGGCTAGAAATAAACGTTGCTAAGAACTTATTTATGTCACAATTAAAAGTAGCCAATAGAAAAGTTAAAGAAGATGAAAATAAAAGATTTGATTTAAAAACAAATGAGATTGGTAGATTTATTTATAGCCTACTACATACATCTAATAGAACTGATAAACAAAACTCTGAAACTAGCAGAGATTTACTCCTTACCTATATCCTAACAGGTGGTAGATATGGAGAGATTAAACAAATGCAATGGGACTGGTTTAAAGATAAGACTTCTGAAGATGCTTTTAATTCGTTTACTAGCCCTGCTGAGTACACTAAAACATCCAAGCCATACTTTTATCCATGCTGTGTATTATTAAAAGAATTATTTGCAAAGAGATATAAAAACAGAGAAGCATTAGCAGAGAAGAGCAAAAGTAATTCAGCATTGCGATATGTGTTTCCTGATAGGTTAGGTAGAAAACATTTAGAAGATGTCAGAGGTAAAATTGATATGGTCTGTGCAGATGCAGGTATTACAAAAAGAGTTGGCTATCATTTTTTCAGATTTACCTTTCAAGGTATTATTGCAGAGCTAACTAATGATGCTCATTTACGTATACGTGCGATGCACCATACAAGTAAAGATATAACTGAAAGTGTCTATGGCAATAAAAATATAGATGATAATAAACTACGATACCTATTCCAAGATGTAGAAGATTTCTTATCCAACACATTGCCACTAACTGCTCGTGCTTACTCAGGTGAGGATGTTACATTAGATGGTACAGAAAAACTTGGCAAAGATAATCGTACAATAGTTGACAACAGAATTAATGATAAAAAAGCATTAAGAGATATTGTATTTGGTAGAAGACATGCAAAATACATAGCAATGAGAATCCCAGAGGTACAGAAAATTAATTTAGAATATCTCAGAAAAGAATTTCCTACTATTCCTGATAATTATTTTGAATTACAGGACAACCTCCCATCACTTCTCAAAGATGCAAAGAGATTATTCAATAGTGCTTTTGCAGTACTAGAAGATGTAAGAAAAATAATGGGCAATGACAATGCTACTGCTAAAGAGATTATGAAATATGTTGGTAACGTAGAAAAATTAAGACCACTTAGAAAACTTTTTAATATAAAAAGTAAAGAAGCATTAAAAGAAACTAGTCAGCTTCTAAGAATTGTGAATGTAGAAAAGTATGTCCAAGAAAATATATTAAATAAAATAGTATCTACATGTGAAAAACTAATAGGTAAAGAAATAAATTCCAAGCCTGATAATAAATTAAAGCATATAGAAAATATTGCTAAATTATTAACAGAGAAATTTGCAAAAGAAACTAAAGATAAAAAAGAAGCTCAATCTAATTTAAAAATACTTAATCTTTTAAAGAGAGTACTAGATGATAGAAGTAAAATTGAACTAACTATCAAAACATTAAGGACTGGGTGTAGTGTTTTATCTATGCCTAATCCAATACTAGACCAGTATTATATTAATCAAAAAGAACAACATAAAGACACCAAGGACAATACTAAAATTATCTGGTTAAGAAACGTCAAGACAAGTATAGACGCAAGTAATAATTTACCTACGTCTTTAGAGGTTAAATAAAAGGCTACTGCATTGATGGTGTATTAAGACACACCTAGCACAATATCAGGAGAGGTAGAACAATAGTTCAACAGACTTCCTCTTTTGCCAAAAGGTTAAGATGTGATATCATATTTCTATGGATATATTAAAAAGATTATTTCAAGCATCACAATGGTTAGCATTTTTACCATTTCTATTAGCAATGTTTATGTTGATTGTGTTTGGTATTATACTAGGTGAGGTTATTGATGATGATGCAGCATTTAATTTAACTATCTTTATACTTCCATATCCTTCAATTATCCTAATAAGATGGATATTATTTAAAGAATGGGTATTCTTACCTTGGAAGAAAGGTACAACTAAAGAGGATTAAAGCTTAATTAATTGTCTGCAAGAAGTATAAACAATTCTATTATCATACTCTTCTACTAAAAATAATTCATCTCTTTGATTAAGTCTTGTAACTGCTTTTTTACTTTTTGTATTATTTTTATTATATTTTATTTGTTGATAGCATTTTTCTTGATTATCATAAACCATTACACCAGTCAGCATACTTGGTTCCATAGTGCTCAACATTATAGTCACATATACCAGTCCATACATCATTAGATTTTATTTTCTTCTAATGATTTTAGAAATTCAGCCTTGCGTTTTGCTTGATATTTTTTTACATAATCAAAACCTTTAAATACCTTACACTTGCCTTCATACTGATAATCAATAACTACATTACCATTTCTCATTTCTTCTTCATTAAAAACATATTCAATTATTTCTAAAGTTTTTCTATTAACTCTAGTTTCATCCATCTTTATATTTGCATAGTGGTATCTTACCCAAGAAATAGTGTTCTCATTTAAAAACAAAGATACTTGATAAGTTTTAATATTTGGACTTTCTGGTTTAATACTTAATTCACCTACTATGTTGTAACCAACGCTTACATTTACTACAGTATCGTTATTGAACCAAAATACTATTCTAGAATTTTTACCAAGTTCTTTATTATTGAGAGTTTTTACATTTTTCGTATTACAATCTAAACCTTTCCCATCTAACTCACCTGCAAAGGATTGAGTAGAAAAAACAAATAACAGTACAAATAAAAAATATCTCATACTGCTATTATAAATAGTTTAGATGTTAAGTAAAGTTTAGCCTGATGTATCAGCTACCTCTTTTACCAGATAGTTAGATGAGTTATAATTTTATTTTATAAATAAATATGGAGTATAAAATGAAACAATACATAACTGGTCTTTTATTTGGTATATCACTAACAGTAGGTACATTATTCTTAATGGGTAACAAATCAATTAATGCTAACAAAGTAGATATGGTCTTTTCTGGTATTACTGCAGGAGGAGGAGTATATATACTAGATAGAAATACTGGTGATTCATACTATTTGCATAAATCTAAGAAAACTAAACAAGTAATGAATTAATATGAAATACATTTCAATAATATTAACGAGTTTGTTTTTAGTAGGTAATGTTAATGCTGATACAAGAGTAATAGAAGTAATACCTAAAAAGACTTTTAATGTTGGTGGTAAAGAGAGAGCTTACTTGGTTTGTATTGATGGTTATAAGTTTATATACACTTACGCTTTTTTGGACAACCCTACTTCTACTATGACACAGTTTTTTGAGGAGAGAGATGGTAAGTCTTTACCTGCTAAATGTTAAATAAAAAAATACTTCTATTATCTTTTCCAAAATAAAAAATGTGTTAAAATGTCTTATGAATAAAATTATAATTATATTTATGCTAATTTTTTTAACTGCTTGTTACAGTGTTAAACACTATAAATTTGACGAATATAGAAATATGGATGGTAATACTGAACAATCAGAATTAGAGAGAGTGTTTGCTGAATGTGAAGTACTTGGGGAACAATCCAAGGCAGAAAGTGAAGATGGCATAATGAAACGAATTTACTCTTATAATAAAATTGTAGATGCTTGTATGCGTTCAAAAGGATTTAAGAGATTTAGTAAAGGTTATTAACTCTCCTTATTATATTTAGCAGTCATAGAAGCTAGAGTTTCTAAATACTGTTGCTCCTTTTTCTTTTTCTGTTGCATAACTTTTTCAAGTTGTAGTTGTAGGTAATCTTTTTTTTCTTTAGGTTTATTTTTTCTATCTAATTTGTTTTCATTTATTATCATTTTTGTTTTCCTTGTTATAAAATTATTTACTCATGTGGGTAAATTACGCAAGGTTACGTAATGCGTAACTTTAAAAAGAGGAAGCAATAGAAAGAATGGGTTATTCAAAACTACTACTTCCAACTCTAATTAATACTCGTTGAAGCATTAATAATTCTTGGTTTATTCAAATCAATTGGAAAATTAATCGCTTCAAAGCTAGAATTAATATCGCCACCATTCCATGCTGTGCTCTCTTCTCTATGCTCGTTTAATATGTAATGGTCATCATTTAAGTTTGCATGGCATAGCCTATGCTCTGCTATCGTTAATGGACTCATATGCATAGGGTTTACACATCTTGGGTTGTGGCATTGATGATGTGCTTGAAGAAAACTTTCCTCTTGCTCTGCTGTGTAATCTACTGACTGTCTTTTTATAGACCAATCTTTCCATGGATGAGCTACCATTGTGACTAACCTGTGTGGTCTGTTGCTATGTAATTTCGTATCTACCAAACTTGCACCATCCATTAGCTCTGGATATAAATGTTTCAATAGTTTTTTAGTAAAGACAGGATACTTACCTTCTATTTCTGGAAACTCAAGACACCACCTGTGTTGGTCATTTTTATCATACCACCTATTGTTCTCTGATAAGATGTTTGGTATTGCCATTTCAATGGTTCTTCTTGCTATTAAGTACATGAGCGTAAAGTCTTTACTATAAGTCTTATCATAATAATTACCTATATCTTCTAACATAGGTGCAGAGTACGATGGCATTACAATTTGTTTATAGTTTGCTTCTATATATTGTGCATTGAGTGGTTGTTGTGTATACATCTTGTGTTTGATTTCAGAGTGTGCATTTTTAAATTCATCAAGATTCTTGGGCTGTAGTCCTTTAACATGTACTACATTTCTTAGTTCTTGGGCGTTCCATTTCATCACTCGTTTTCTATTTGGATACTTTGCAACTTGTGAGATATTTAGTTTGCTAAAGCAAATGCCTAACTTCTTTGCAGTTATGTTTCCCTCTGACTCCTGCTCTATTTCTTTACTAGATATTAGTTCTTTACTAGGATTAGTTAACAGATAATAAGCCACAAATTCAAGATAGCTATAGTATTCATCTCGTTTCTTTTTAGGCAAAGAGCTTTTTAATTGTACCCATTCTTTTTTAAGATTCATTTAAATTACCTCTGCTTCTCTATTAAAAACTTTTAAATGCGATGGTATCTTAGTGTTGAGGTATCCTAGTAATTGTATCTCTGATATTTTTATAGGGTTAGTTCTTAGTGGTGTAATAATATTTCTTTCTATTAGCTTATAGATATTAGCTTTATCAGATTCTAGGTATTCTGATGCTTCTCTAACAGTAAATTCTCTATACATCATAGGCGTTTATTCCTTTTATTAATGATTAATTTATACCAATATTTTTAATTAATTATTATTGGTAGATATACTAATAGTATACACTATTCACCATGGTTTGTCAAGTAAAACATAAATATTTTTAGTGGTAATCTATGACTATAGAACCTGTTATTTTTGGTGAATATGTGGCTTGTCTATTATATATATGTATATGGACACGTAATTCTTTGGGTGTACCCTGCTAAAATGATGAGCAGTTAATCATTTCTGAAATAAAGGATACCTTGCTTTCTGCCATTCTTAAAAGAAAATGATGATACACCCTCATATTATAATCATATGTATGGCTGTTCCATGTCTATGTAGCCCTACTTTATATTGGCATGTACTTGTCTATTCAGGGCTATTACTTGCCTTATACTTTATAAATCTTTATAGCCTTACTGCTATGTATTAAGTTTATGTGATAGTAATATTAATATCAGCATTGAACTTCTTTACATAAAACTTTATAGTATTCTTACGCCACATTAGTATATGGGTATTACACTATATTGGTAATATAGAAAACCAGATTCAAGCTCTGGATGTGGCACAGAATTAAGAGATAAGGATAATTTATGAATTGGTCTATGATAGCAACTGTGATTTTTTTAAATGTACCAGAGGAACCACCTAAAGTTACCTCACAACTTTATCCAAGTCTTGAAAGCTGTACAAATTATTTGGATATATTGCCTAAAACTTTTCCAAAGAATTTTTCTTATAGTTGGGGAATAGATAAAGCAACTAAACAAAGATTTTTACTTATGAAAAATCCAGAATTCCCAAATAGTAGAACTTTTGTAAAATGCATTAAGAATGTAAAACTATAATTATTACCACTAGATTACCACTAAATAGATATTAAGGATAATAATAATAAAAATAAAAGCTAGTAAAAACAAAGACTTAAGTAAAAAATATACTGAGTGTTAATGACACTTGGTAAGTATCACAAAAGAAATATCCTAACCTGTTTATCAGCCTCAATACATCACATAAATCCTAGATATTAGACGTTAATGAAAATAACTTCCACTAAGTTACCACTAAATTTAGCCCTTTTTATTACCACTAAACTACCACTAAACAGTTAAAAGATAATACTTGACAAACTCCCTATGATGCTATACATTGGTCTTGATTATGGTAGATAAATTAAAGAAAATCAGGACTGATGTTAAAGGACTCTCTATTAAAAATGGAAGTTACTTCCTTGAGCGTATGATTAAAAAAGAAAGACTCAGGCGAATGATAGGTAGAGTGGGAAGCTTTAGTAATAGTGCTAATGAGGACAAGGTTAAGGCTGAAGATATAGCTTTAAATTTGGTGAGAAAAGTAACTGACCATGGGCTCGCAAGTATTGAGGGCATTGGTGCTACACCTATACTGACAAGCCATGATAAAGGGCTAACTCTTGCAGAAGTACTAGAAGATTATATTACAAAAGCGTCTAAGTATGGAACTCCTAAAACACAGGGTAAACCCATAGCCCCACAAACAATCAGAGGCTATAGAGAGCTCGTAAAACATGCTTGGTCACCTTTGATGAATCTGCCAATAGCAAGTATCAATAAAGAACTCTTGAGAAAGTGGTACATGGATTTGGTTGATGAGGGATTTAAAAATAATTGGTCTATTAGGCACAACGAGGCACTCAGAAAATTAGCTAGAATATTCACTTGGGCTATGAATGAAGAGTGGCTAGAAATAAACGTTGCTAAGAACTTATTTATGTCACAATTAAAAGTAGCCAATAGAAAAGTTAAAGAAGATGAAAATAAAAGATTTGATTTAAAAACAAATGAGATTGGTAGATTTATTTATAGCCTACTACATACATCTAATAGAACTGATAAACAAAACTCTGAAACTAGCAGAGATTTACTCCTTACCTATATCCTAACAGGTGGTAGATATGGAGAGATTAAACAAATGCAATGGGACTGGTTTAAAGATAAGACTTCTGAAGATGCTTTTAATTCGTTTACTAGCCCTGCTGAGTACACTAAAACATCCAAGCCATACTTTTATCCATGCTGTGTATTATTAAAAGAATTATTTGCAAAGAGATATAAAAACAGAGAAGCATTAGCAGAGAAGAGCAAAAGTAATTCAGCATTGCGATATGTGTTTCCTGATAGGTTAGGTAGAAAACATTTAGAAGATGTCAGAGGTAAAATTGATATGGTCTGTGCAGATGCAGGTATTACAAAAAGAGTTGGCTATCATTTTTTCAGATTTACCTTTCAAGGTATTATTGCAGAGCTAACTAATGATGCTCATTTACGTATACGTGCGATGCACCATACAAGTAAAGATATAACTGAAAGTGTCTATGGCAATAAAAATATAGATGATAATAAACTACGATACCTATTCCAAGATGTAGAAGATTTCTTATCCAACACATTGCCACTAACTGCTCGTGCTTACTCAGGTGAGGATGTTACATTAGATGGTACAGAAAAACTTGGCAAAGATAATCGTACAATAGTTGACAACAGAATTAATGATAAAAAAGCATTAAGAGATATTGTATTTGGTAGAAGACATGCAAAATACATAGCAATGAGAATCCCAGAGGTACAGAAAATTAATTTAGAATATCTCAGAAAAGAATTTCCTACTATTCCTGATAATTATTTTGAATTACAGGACAACCTCCCATCACTTCTCAAAGATGCAAAGAGATTATTCAATAGTGCTTTTGCAGTACTAGAAGATGTAAGAAAAATAATGGGCAATGACAATGCTACTGCTAAAGAGATTATGAAATATGTTGGTAACGTAGAAAAATTAAGACCACTTAGAAAACTTTTTAATATAAAAAGTAAAGAAGCATTAAAAGAAACTAGTCAGCTTCTAAGAATTGTGAATGTAGAAAAGTATGTCCAAGAAAATATATTAAATAAAATAGTATCTACATGTGAAAAACTAATAGGTAAAGAAATAAATTCCAAGCCTGATAATAAATTAAAGCATATAGAAAATATTGCTAAATTATTAACAGAGAAATTTGCAAAAGAAACTAAAGATAAAAAAGAAGCTCAATCTAATTTAAAAATACTTAATCTTTTAAAGAGAGTACTAGATGATAGAAGTAAAATTGAACTAACTATCAAAACATTAAGGACTGGGTGTAGTGTTTTATCTATGCCTAATCCAATACTAGACCAGTATTATATTAATCAAAAAGAACAACATAAAGACACCAAGGACAATACTAAAATTATCTGGTTAAGAAACGTCAAGACAAGTATAGACGCAAGTAATAATTTACCTACGTCTTTAGAGGTTAAATAAAAGGCTACTGCATTGATGGTGTATTAAGACACACCTAGCACAATATCAGGAGAGGTAGAACAATAGTTCAACAGACTTCCTCTTTTGCCAAAAGGTTA